>JGI24708J26588_10002475_pt1 | contig 13955 bp, 14 predicted proteins | sample BioPla1DNA2_FD_26588 | JGI IMG/M metagenome (IMG submission 26588) | reverse complement strand
GAGAGAAGGAATCGTCTAACAGTTAAAAGTTAAAAGCGATGCACTGAACGTAGTTGAAGTGTTGAACCGAGCTTGCGAGCTCACCGAAGGTAAAGTTGAAAGTCGGATTTTCAATAAATTATGCAGTATAGTGTAGAGACGGTGCATGCGCCGTCTCTTACCTATACAAATCCCAAATAAATAAAAGCGGTATTGTATTTTATAAAATACAAAATATTATAGAAATTGTATTGTTAAGAATACAATAGTTCTGTTTCGGATTTCCCCGCACAATCTTGCTCGCTCGGATTTGTAATCCGAGTGTAACATTACCAAGCACTCGGATTGCAAATCCGAGCGAGCGTCAGAGGTGTTTGAGCGAGCGTCAGAGGTGTTTGAGCAATTGGGGAAGTGTGTGATTTTTACAATATCTCTTTTATATCTAACAAATTTTTTACTTCAAAATCTGGTTTAAAATCAATTGCTTCATTATTAAAATTACACCAAATTGTTTTAATGCCTTTTTCTGCTGCACCAATAATATCAACATTAATATCATCGCCAATCATTATTGAATTTTCGGGAGTTGAATTTGTGTTTTTAAGAACAAAATCAAAAAAAAGCTGATGTGGTTTATTATAACCAACTTCTTCGGAAGTGAAAATTCTGTCGAAATATTTCTCAATTTTACAATTTCTTGCTTTAGTGTACTGCACTTCTGTAAAGCCATTGGTTACAAGATAAATTTTATATTTTTTCTGTAAATATTCCAAAATTTCAATGCTGTGAGGAATAAGTTTTGTTTTTGTTGGACTAAGTTTTAAATATTGTTGTCCCATTTCTTGTGCAAGCTCTTTATTATCAAGACCAAAATGTTTTAAACTTAAATAATAACGAGACCAAATTAAAGTGTCTTTTTCAAGTTTTGCATTTCTGTAATCTTCCCAAAGCTGATTGTTTATTTCTCTGTATTTCTTTATATAGTCCGAAAAACTGCAATATTTATCTGCTTCAAATTTGTAAAACAGTTCTTCAATTGTTTCGTTTGAATTTTTGTCAAAATCCCATAAAGTTTTGTCTAAGTCAATTAAAACACTTTTAATATCCATACTCAAATAATAAATTGCAAAAATACTTATTTAGATTTTTGCTAAATATGTTTTAAAAATTTTGTTTCTTTAAAAAATGTTAATTTCAAATTTTAAGTATATATTTGAAAACATATTTTAAATATATTTGTTTAGAAAACAAATTTTGAAGAATGAATAGATTTAAAATGAATACATTTAAAAAGAAACTTATTTTTAGAATTGTGCTTACTGTTTTAGGTGGAGTAGCAGGCTTGCTTTATTGGAAATATGTTGGTTGTGCATCAGGAGCTTGCCCAATTCAGTCGAAATGGTATTTAAGTTCGCTTTATGGATTGGTATTAGGCTATTTAATAAGTGGTTTTGTTTATTCCAGCTAAGAAAAAAGCTGAACTTAATGAAAATGATATAAATAAAAAATAAACTTAATCTAATATGAAGAAAACTCTTAATTTACTAATGATTTTAGCACTATCTTTTGCCGTGCTATCTTGTGGTTCATCAAATAAAAATGATGAGAAAAAAGAAATGAAAGAAGAAAAAGAAGTAGTAAAATCAGCTTTCGATCAAGCTATTGAAGGAAGTATTCCTGTGGTAGTTGATTTTTATGCTGACTGGTGCAAACCTTGTCAAATTCAAGGACCTATTATTGATGATTTAGCAAAAGAATTGGGCGAGCAAATAAAAGTTATTAAAGTTAATGTTGATAATGAGCAAACTTTAGCAGCTAGATTTGAAGTTCAATCTATTCCAACAATAATGATTTTTAAAGAAAATAGAATTGTTTTTAAAGCAGTAGGCTTACAAAATACTACAGTTTTAAAAAATGCTTTAGGAGATTTAGGAGTTGATATTAGTATGCCCAATATAGAAAAATCTGAACCCAAAAGTTCTTTCGACCAAGCCATTGCAGGAAGCACTCCAGTTTTGGTAGATTTTTATGCCACTTGGTGTAAACCTTGCCAAATTCAAGCACCTATCATTGATGAATTAGAAAGAGAATTAGGTGGACAAATAAAAGTTATAAAAGTTGATGTTGATAGAGAATTGGAACTTTCTCAAAGATATGGAATTCAATCTATTCCTACTATAATGATTTTTAAAGAAAATCAAATAGTTTTTAAAGCTCTTGGAGTGCAAAATAAAGAAACTTTGATGCAAGCTATAAATAATTTATAGTACTAACTTGCATTAGTTTTCTTTCTTTAAACAATATCTTCCTCATTTTTAGATATTTATTTTATAAATCTAATAAAAATTTTTAAAGTTTTTGTTTTTAGATTCAAATAACGATAAGTTTTTTTATTTTTGTAAAACAAAAAATTAAATTATGGATTTTGAACAGATTTTAGCTGATTTAAAAAATAAGATTTACAAGCCTATTTATTTATTTTATGGGGAAGAATCGTTTTTTATTGATGAATTGACTAATTATATACAACAAAATGTTCTTACAGAAACAGAAAAAGCTTTTAATCAAGATATAGTTTACGGAAAAGACATAACAGCTACAAACCTTATCGAACTTTCGCGAGCTTTTCCCATGATGGCAAATTATAGAGTTGTTATCTTAAAAGAAGCTCAAGGTTTAAAAGATTTTAAAAATTTGGAGCCTTATGTTCAAAATCCAGTAAATTCAACAATTTTGGTATTGAGTTTTAAAAACACCGCTAAAGTCGATAAAAGGTTAAAAGTTTTTAATTTATTAAGTAAAAATGCTGTAGTTTTTGAATCAAAACGCTTGTATGAAAATCAAGTTTACCCTTGGATAGAAAAAACTTTAAGAGAAAATGGCTTGAGTATTCATACAGAAGCATTACGTTTGTTTTACGAAAGTATTGGAGCTGATTTGAGCAGACTTTCAAACGAAATTAAAAAGCTCGTAATAACTCAAGAAAAAGGTAAGCAAATTTCAAAAGAAGATATTGCTTTTAATATCGGAATAAATAGAGATTATAATATTTTTGAACTTCAAAAAGCAATTGGTTTAAAAGATAAACTAAAATGTTATCAAATTTTAGATTATTTTAGTAAAGATCCAAGAGCAAATCCATTATTCGCAACAGTAAATCGACTTTTTGATTATTTTACCAAAATAATAAAACTTCATATGTTACAAGATAAGTCAAAGCAATCTGTTGCAAATGCTGCGGGTGTTCATCCTTATTTTGCTGAGGAATATTTAATAGCGATGAAAAATTATCCAATGTCTAAATTAATTCAGATAGTTTCGTATTTGCGAGAAACTGATATGAAACTAAAAGGGGTGGGAGCAGTATCAATTTCTGATGCTGATTTAAGTAAAGAACTTTTATATAAAATTTTACACTAGTTCAAATGACAAGCAATATTGTATTAATTATAGTTATAGTAACAGCAATCTTCACTTATGGAGCATGGCAACGAGAAGATATTTTTCGCAAGTTTTTACTAAGTCCATACGAGGTTGTGCATCGTAAGCGGTATTACCAGATTATAACACATGGCTTTTTGCATGCAAATTGGGCACATTTATTAATAAATATGTTGGTTTTTTGGTCTTTTGGTTCTGTAGTAATACAATATTTCGACATATTATGGGGAGACTTTAAAAATCTAATGTTTCTGTTTTTTTATTTGTCGGCAATAGCTGTTTCTGCTTTGTTTAGTNTAATNAANCANAAAGATAATTATTACTATTCTGCTGTTGGAGCTTCAGGAGCTGTTTCGGCAGTAGTATTTGCATGTATATTTTTTGCGCCATGGAATAAAGTTTATTTTTTTGGATTATTGCCAATTCCAGGGATTGTGTTTGGTGCGATATATTTAATTTATTCTTATCAAATGGCGAAAAGGGGTAAAGATAATGTTGGACATGGTGCCCATTTTTGGGGAGCTGTTTATGGTTTTGTGTTTCCTTTGGTTTGTAAACCTGAATTGTGGGAGTATTTTTATCTACGATTGATTAATTTTAACTAATTATGAATTATGAATTATGAATTAAGAATTAAGAATGAAGAATTAAGATTGTGTTTCGACTTCGCTCAACACCCGATGATTGAATGAAGAATTTTGGATTTAAAGAGTTTTTAGTTTAGTAGGAAAATAAATGAAGAATTGAGAATTGAATGAATGTGTTAATATAAAAATTAGATAAATGAATAAAGCGGTTTTTCTTGATAGAGATGGTGTAATTAATCGTGAGCGTGGGCGTTATACTACAAATGCTGATGAATTTATTATTAATGACGGTATTGGTGAAGCTGTGAAATTATTGAAAGATAATGATTTTTTAGTTATAGTTATTACAAATCAAGGAGGTATTGCAAAATCTTTATATACAGCTGAAGATGTTTTAGAAATGCACATTAAATTTTGCATGTATTTGGCAGAATTTGATACTAAAATAGATGATTTTTATTTTTGTCCTCACCATCATGACTATGGGAAATGCTTGTGTCGTAAACCTGGGTCGCTGTTGTTTGAAAAAGCCATTAAGATTTATGATATAGATACCGAAAATTCTTTTATGATAGGAGATAGTGAGCGAGATATTATAGCTGCTTCTAAATGTGGAATTAAAGGAATTCAAATAGAGCCAAACGAAAATATTTTAGAAATTTGCAAACAAATTATAGGAGGATTTTATGGCTAAATATGTTTCAATTAATGGTAATATCCAACTTTCAGAAAAAGCCTTTATTTCATACGACAATAGAGGACTGATTTTTGGTGATTCTTTTAATTTTGAAATGCGTGGAAATTCTTCAAAAGCATTTTTCGAAGATGAATATTTTGAGTTTTTTATTAAATCTTTAAAAAGTTTGCAATTTAAAAAATCGATTTTACATAGGAAAAATAGTTTATTTACAGATCTAGAACTTTTATTACAAAAAAACAGAATTTACAAAGGCTTTAAAGCAAGAATAATAGTTTTTAGAAACGACAATATAAGTAACTCTTGTTCGATTATAATATCTGTTGATGCTCTTGAAAATGAATATTACCCTGATCTCTCAAATGGATTGACAATAGATGTTTATAAAGATTATGTAATTCCTGAATATAGTTTTGAATTTGATGTTACTCCAAAATTTAGCGAAGAATTATTATTGCATCAAAAACTAGAAACTCTCNATGATTTTTTGCTTTGTGATAAATATGGAAATATTATTAAAAGTTTATATTCTTCTGTATTTTTTGTAAAAAATGCTAGCTTAATTTTACCAACAAAATTTGTAAATAATTCTAGCAGAATATTTGTAGATATTGTAATAAAACTTGCAAATAATTTAAAAATTCCTGTGGTAAATTGGGATGTGAAAGAAAAAGATTTATATGATTTAGACGAAGTGTTTTTAGGAGATATTGTAAATGGATTTAAAAGAGTGATGGCATTTAAAAATAAAAGATATTTTTATAAAACTACAGGAAAATTTCTAGAAGCATTAAATAATAAAGTAAAAGTTAATTTTAAACCATAAATTAATTATAAAAAATGGATTACGAAAAATTAAGTAAGCAGGATTTAATTGAAGAAATTCAAAAGCTAACCAGTAAAAACGATATGCTAAGCGAGCGTCTTACTAGCTTGGCAAATTTGTTTGAGATAACAACAATAGGACTTTATAAAACAAATACAGATGGCGATATTTTGGAAGTAAATGATCCTTTGCTAAAAATGTTAGGCTATTCAAGTTTAGAAGATATTCAAAAATACAATATTGTAAAATATGAGTTAGTAAATAAAAAAGATAGAGAACAATTTATTAAAACTTTAGAAAAAAATGATACTATAAGTGGTCTTGAAACAATTTGGAAGAAAAAANATGGNACANTNATTAATATAAGAGAGAGCGCACGTGCTATTAAGAATGAAAATGGAGAAATTATATGTATAGAAGGAACAGTTGAAAATATTGACGATCAAAAACAAAAAGAGCGAGAACTTATTGAAAGCGAAGAAAAATATAGAACCTTGATAGAGTTATTGCCTAATGGGTTTGTAATTCATAAAAATTCTATAATTGTTTATGTAAATAAGGCAATGTGTAAGACATTAAAAGTGAAAGATAAATCAGAGCTTATAGGTAGAAATATTTATGATTTTATCCATCCAAAATTGCATGATATTGTGCAAGAAAGAATAAAAAATACAATTTTACATGATAAAAATGTTGACACTAGAGAAGAATTGATAGTTGCGGCTAATAACGAATACTTAAATGTTGAAGTGTCTTCTTTTGCAGCAAAAATAGATGGGGAACAACACGTAATAACAATTACAAAAGACATTACAGAACAAAAAAGAGCNGAACAAGAGATTTTAAAAGCAAAAGAAAAAGCAGAAAAATTGAATTTACATAGAGAAGCTTTGTTAAAATCTGTTCCTGATATTATTGTAACTGTTGAAAAAAATGGAAATATAATTGAGTTTTACTCTAATTATAAAAGCTTTTGTAAAGAGCCTGTGCCAGAAGATTTTATAAATAAAAATATCGAAGATGTTTTTTCAAAAAATTTGACATCTTTCTTTAAAGAAAATATAAATAAAGTTTTAAAGAATAAAAGTATAGAAAGTTTTACATATTCTAATGCAAGTTTGCTAAAAGCAAAAAAGTTATTTTTTGATGCTCGTCTAGTTTATTTGAATGAAACAACAGTTTTGGTTGTTATTAGAGATATTACAGAGAGAATGGAGTTGCTTAATGATTTAGAAATTGCTAAGCAAAAAGCAGAGGAAAGCGAACGTTTGAAAACAGCTTTCTTAGCCAATATGAGCCATGAGGTTAGAACACCTATGAATGCAATTGTAGGATTTGCAGATTTACTAAAATATGATGTTGACGAAAATGAAAAACATGAATATATCAATATAATCCAAAATAGTTGTTCTCAACTGTTAACAGTTCTTGATGATATTATTGAACTTTCAAAAATTGAGAGTGGCTCTATGTTGAAAAACGTTACTTCTTTTAATTTAACCGAATTATTAGATGAAGTATATTTATATTGGCATAATAGTGTGTTAAAAAGTCCTAATGTTGAATTAATATTTAATAAAACTAATTCCTCTAACTTGCTATGCGTGTCGGATAAAGTTAAAATAAAACAAATTTTCACAAACTTAATTAGCAATGCTTTAAAATATACCGAGACAGGTAAAGTGGAATTTGGCTACAAAGAAATAAATGTTAGCGAAATTGAGTTTTATGTTTCAGATACAGGAGTAGGAATTTGTCCAGAAAATATTGAAAAGATTTTTAATCGTTTTACTCAAATAGATAATAAGTTAACAAATAAAACCAAAGGAGCCGGAATAGGCTTATCTATTTGTAAAGCATATAGTGAACTTTTAGGTGGTAAAATTACTGTTGAGTCTATAGAAAATGAAGGAACTACTTTTTATTTTACTTTTCCAAAATTTACTTTCGCATAAATTTTTAATAATAAAAATAGTCTTCAACTGTCTCGCCTGGAACGCAATAATATGATCTTGTTGAAAAATTAGTGCTACCTGAAGTTGTTGTGATAAAATTTACTCTAACAGTATCTCCACCAACGGTATTGCAGAAAAATTCAGTGTCTATATCTTTTCCTTCAAATAAAACGAAATTTTCATCGCAACATTCTGTGCAAAGTTTATTAATTCCCTCAACTTTTACTTTTAACAAGTCGTCAGGATATGAAGGAGGATTGTTTTTTAATTTTATTTTTAAATACGAAACTTGAGCAAGCGGATAATTTTTGATATAGTCGGCAATTTGCTCGCTTGGTTCAAATTCAGTAAAATAACTGTGATAACCTTCTTTTTCAACTCTAATTCTAAATTTTATGTAAAGTTCTTGTTCTACTTCAATTAAATATTTTCCTTCTTCATCTGTTTGCGTTTCAGCAATTTTGTGAAAAGTATTATTCAAATTTCCAGAAACTATTTTTGATGCTTCTAAAATAACTTTTGCTCCTTCAACACCCTGATTTGAGGATAAATTATATATCGTTCCCGAAAAATGATTGTAAGTTTTTTTTCTACACGACGAAAAATAGCTCAGATTCAATAAAACTATTATTAAAATCATGAAAATTTTATATTTTGTCTTAAATAGAGTTCGCATTTATTAAAATTTTTAAAAATAATTTTGTAATTTTAGCCAAAATTATAAAAAATATTAATATTATGAGTATTTTAGGAAATTTAGAACCAAAAAATGTGTGGAATTATTTCGAAGAAATTACAAAAGTTCCACGTCCATCAAAAAAAGAAGAAAAAATTATTGCCTTCTTATTAGATTTTGCAAAGAAAAATAATTTAGAGGCAAAAAGAGACAAAATTGGAAACGTTTTGATTAGTAAGCCAGCTTCAAAAGGAATGGAAAATAGAAAATCTGTAGTTTTACAAAGCCACGTTGATATGGTTTGTGAAGCAAATAAAGATACAGTAATTGACTTTGATAATGATCCAATTACTCCTTATATTGATGGAGAGTGGGTTAAAGCAAAAGGTACAACTCTTGGAGCTGACGACGGTATCGGTATGGCGGCTTCTATGGCAATTCTTACAGACAATAGTTTGGTGCATGGTCCAATAGAGTGTTTGTTTACAGTTGATGAAGAAACTGGACTAACAGGTGCTTTCGAAATTGAAGAAGGTTTTTTCAAATCAAAAATATTACTAAATCTCGATTCTGAAGATGAAGGCGAAATTTTTATTGGTTGTGCAGGAGGTATTGATTTAGTTGCAAATTTTGACTATAAAAAAGAAAATGTTCCACAAAATCACCTAGCCTATAAATTTGTTGTAAATGGTTTGCAAGGCGGACATAGTGGAGATGAAATTCATAAAGGTTTTGGCAATTCAAATAAAATTGCAAACAGGTTTTTAAATATAATTAACGAAAAATTTAATGCTCGTCTTTCTGTATTTGACGGAGGAAACAAACGTAATGCAATTCCACGCGAAGCAGAATTTGTTTTCACAATTGATAAATCTCACGAACAAGCTTTAAAGAAAGAATTTGAAATATTTAAGAAAAATATTGTTAATGAAATTGTTTTAACAGAAAAAAACATAAATTTAAGTTTAGAGTCTGCAAAAACACCAGAGTTCGTAATTGATTTAAAAACACAAAACAATTTAATCAATGCTGTTTATGCTTGTCCTCATGGAGTTCATGCTTGGAGTCCAGCAATTCCTGGTTTTGTTGAATCTTCTAATAATTTAGCTTCTGTAAAATTTATTGATAACAAAATTCAAGTTGTTACAAGTCAACGCAGTTCTGTAGAGTCTGGTAAAAAAGATATTAATAATATGGTTAAAGCTGTTTTTGTTCTTGCAGGTGCAGATGTTAAAATTGGCGATGGTTATCCTGGTTGGGCACCAAACCCAAAATCAGAAATATTAACTATTGCAGAAGAATCTTACGAAAGACTTTTTGGAAAGAAGCCAGTAGTTAGAGCAATTCATGCAGGTTTAGAATGCGGTTTGTTTTTAGAAAAATATCCAGATTTAGATATGATTTCGTTTGGTCCTACACTTAGAGGAGTACATTCTCCAGACGAAAGAATTGAAATCAAAACTGTAAAAATGTGGTATGAACATTTACTAGATGTTTTGAAAAATATTCCAAAAGTGTAATTGTAAAATTATAATATTTTAAAAGCCAACTGCCTTGTTGTGAGGTGGTTGGCTTTTTGTTTGATTGTGTTTAATACTTTAGTAGTGGAATGTAAATAGTGTGAAAATGCTATTACAAAAATTTGTTAAACTGAATTTTTTACTTAATTTTGTCAAACTTTGACAAGTTTAATTTAAAAGTAAAAAAAGTAAAATGAGAATAACTTTTGGAGCATATATAAGGCAATTAAGAAAGGATAAGGGTTTGACTTTAACCGAACTTGCTACACTTCTTAAACTTGATTCGGCAAATCTTAGTAAAATTGAAAATGGAAAACGTGATTTTGATGAAAAACGTTTAGATAAATTAGCTACGATTTTTGCAATTGATTTAGACAAATTAAAGTCAGAATATTTTGGAGATAAATTTGCAAGAAAAATGTACGAATGTAATTGCACAGTTGAAACACTAAGTGTTGCTGAAGAAAAAATAAACTATTTGAAAAGTTTGAATGTAAAACAATAAGAAATAAAATTTTAATATGAGTAAATACGAGAAAATAACGGCAAATAGTGGCTTAATTTCTTTTGGTAATACAGGAGCACGTTTAGGTGACCCACGAGCAACTTATGTGAAAATTTTAACTGCTCTCAATAAGTTCAGAGAACGAAATGCAAATTGGAAAGATAAAGATCAAGTCGAATTTGGAGAGTTGTTAAGTGAATTGGAAATTTTTGAAATTAAAACTGATAATATTGTTAGTTCAGACAAAGATGTTAGACTGAAAACAAGTTTCATTTCACAGTTGGGCTTTACAACTAATGATAGAATTGTTACAAAAGCAGGAGAAGAATTGTTGCAAAACTCAAAAAATTTTGCAACTAATGAATTCGAAATTTCAAACGAAAGTTTTACTTATTTTAAACAATTTTTGAAATATCAACAAAAAGAATTTGAAATTTTACCTTTATTATCGTTAATTTATGCTATTGTTGAGTTTGATAATGAGTTGCCTCTTGATTTTGTTACATACATTTGGTCTAGTTCACAAACAAAAAGTGAATTAATACAAAATATTAAAACATATAAAAAGAACTCTGACTACAAAGAAACTGTTTATAAATCAATAGTAAATTCAGAAAATACAGAGCTAGCGATAAAAAATATAAATATTTTTTTTGCCAATCATTATACTATTTTTGATAAAAATGAGTTGATAGAACTTTTATATGTTATTTTTCCGCATGGGAGAGGAAAAAAATTTAAAAATAAAACCATCACTCTATTTTATGATATACATTCGTATTGGTTAAATAAAAATAAACTGACCAAAACTGAGAAAAAAAGTTTTATTCAAAATAATTTAAGATCTCGCCACAAAGATATTGCATGTAAAAAATCAAGTGATTATTTATTAACTTTATTTGGAACAACTTCAATAAGTAATTCTTCTGATTGGGAAAAAATTATTTCGTTTTTTGAAAATACAGAATTGATTTCTGCAAAAGATGAAGAGACATTTATTTTGAATTTTCACATTTTATACATGTATATCAAAAAAATTTCTGTTTGTGAAGAATATAAAGACTTGAATATAAGACACTTGAAGTTGCTTGATGTTTTTATATTTGAATACAATAATATAAAACTTGATATAGTATTTTGGTATCTTTTTAAATCTGTAAAAGATAGCTTGCTTGAAGTGAAGCCACTTTTACGAAATGACTACATAAAAAAATTAGAATCAAGTCAAACAAGTATTAGTCAAATTTACGATTTTTTACAAATTGATATTTTAAAACTTTCAGAGCAGATTGCAACAGACTTCCCAGAAATTAAAAAATTAGGATTGCAAAATTTTGCTTTAAAGAAAAAAGAGGAACGTTTGTTAAATTTAGTAAATACAGTGTTTACTAAGGAAAAACTAATTGCGATTTTTGAAAATATTTATCCAAGAAACGATAAAAAAATTCGCGAACTAATAAAAGAATGGTATCAAGATTACGAAGCTACAATTCCTGCATTATTTGAATATTTGTTAGGTATTGCGTTTTATTGGTTGTTCCAAAAGCAAGTAAGAATATCCGATATTCTTAATTTGGGTTTAGATGCAAATCTTTTACCTAAAACACATGCGGCTGGTGGGCAAGCAGATTTGATTATTAGTAGAAAAGAAAAAGATTATTTGATTGAAGCAACATTGAGTGAAAATGACAATCAAAGACAAATGGAAGCAGAGCCTGTGCCTCGTCATTTAGCAAAACATATTTTAGAAAAAAATCAGAATAGTTTGGCTTTATTTATTGCAGGGAAACTTGACCCTAATAATTTGGTCGCTTTACGAAATTATAAATTTTCGACTTGGTATAATTTTGACGGACGAAGTGTAGAGAATATGAATATTTTGCCACTTGCCATTTCTAATGTGATTTATCTTTTGAAACAAGAAGGATATGATTTAGATGAACTTGAGAGTAATTTTGAAAAACTTTTAAATTCAAAAACTACCGATGGCTTTAAATGGTACACAAACGAAATAAATCTAATATTTTCATGATGGAATTAAATAAAATTTATAAGGGCGACTGTGTGGATATTATTACTAAAAAAATCACTAATAATTCGGTGCATTTAATTTTTGCAGATCCACCTTACAATCTTTCAGGGAACTCTTTAAATCTTGAAAATAATAAAACAGGAGGTGCATTTTATAAAGTAAACGAAGAATGGGATACTTTTAGTTACAATGATTATGTAATGTTTACGGCAGATTGGCTAAAAGTAAGTCATAATGTTTTAACGCCAAACGGAAGTATTTACATTTCTTGTACACAACATAATATTGGCGAAATTTTGATTGAAGCTAAAAAACTTGGTTTTAAGTTAAACAATATTTTGACTTGGTATAAAGTGAATGCAATGCCTAATATTACAAAACGCACTTACACACATTCAACTGAATTTGTTTGTTGGTTTGTTAAAGGTAAAAATTGGGTGTTTAATTATGATGAAGTGAAAAAATTTAATCCCAACAAAACTAAAGATGGAAAAGATAAGCAAATGCGTGATTTNCTTGATTTTATTGAGTTGCCAATTGTTCAAGGAAAAGAAAGGCTACGTGGAGAAGACGGTCGAGCATTACATCCTACACAAAAACCTGAAAAACTTTTGGAATTAATTATAAAAGCATCATCAAACAAAAATGACATTGTGCTTGACCCATTCTTCGGAACTGGAACAACAGGCTTTGTCGCAAAAAAACTAAATAGAAATTGGATAGGAATAGAAAATAATTCATACTATTTTAAAATCGCAGAAGAACGCTTAAAATCAAAAAATGAAGAATATGTCTAATATTAAATTACAGTTCGGAGATTGTGTCGAACTTTTAAAAAAAATACCAGCGAGAAGTGTTAATCAAATCTTTGCAGACCCACCATATAATTTGTCAGGTGAAAATTTCCAAACTGTAAAAAGTGGTAAAATGGTTACTTGTGATAAAGGTGACTGGGATATTATAGACAATATTCATAAATTTAACGAAGAGTGGATAAAAGAATGTATTCGTGTGCTTGCAGATGACGGAACAATCTGGATTTCAGGAACTTTGCATAATCATCCATCAATTGGGGTATTATTGAAAAAATTAAATTTATGGATTATCAATGATGTAATTTGGTTTAAGAGAAATGCTGCACCATTATTGTCAAGAAATCGTCTTGCACCATCAACAGAATTGATTTGGGTCGCAAGTAAAACAAAAAAATATTATTTTGATTATGATACTGCCAAAATGATAAATGGCGGAAAACAAATGCGAAATCTTTGGGAAATAAATGCTGAAAGACATTTAACAATACATCCAACAGAAAAACCTGAAACACTTTTGGAAAGAATTATTTTACTAGGAAGTAAACAAGGCGATACAATTCTTGACCCATTTACAGGAAGCGGAACAACAGGAGTTGTAGCGAAACGACTAAAACGTAATTTTATTGGCTTTGAATTGAGTCCTGAATATTTTGAAATAGCAAAAAACAGAATTAATGGAACAAAAGTAAGCAATAAAGTTCTTTATTCTGAAAAACTTATTAAACACGACGAACAGTTAAAATTATTTTTAGAAGAAAAAGCAAATTATAATTTAACTTAAATAGCATGTCTTATTATGTACAACTTTTATTCAATTGAATATTGAAATCAAAACTGTAAAAATGTGGTATGAACATTTACTAGATGTTTTGAAAAATATTCCAAAAGCATAAAAAGTATAATTTGAAGAATTTTAATATTT
>JGI24708J26588_10002474_pt1 | contig 13958 bp, 15 predicted proteins | sample BioPla1DNA2_FD_26588 | JGI IMG/M metagenome (IMG submission 26588) | reverse complement strand
GTTGTTACAATTCCAGTTGTTGATTGTGTCGTAGATTCAACTGTAGTTGCTTTTGTAGTCGTTGTAGTGGTAGCCTCAGTTGTTGTTGTAGTTTTTTGCGTGGTTGTAGGTGTCGTCACACCTCCGCCATTTGGATCGGTATAGGTTAAACCGGTCCCATAGATATACCATGCCTCAATATTCCCGCCATTTAAATCAAAGTCGCTCGCCGGAATTGTGAAGCTAGCAAGGTTGCCCCAATTAGAAGTGAGTATTCCGAAATTGAGTTCAGCGCCGGGCTTAACCCTTTCGTTCACTATAACATCACTTTTCCCATCGGGATTTAACTGCTTATACCAAGAGCCATCGGCGAATTGCCCGCCGGAAACCGTGACAATGCCCACTTCATCATATCCGCCATCCGCACCGACATAATGGATAATCAATCCATTGAAGCCATCTTGCGCAGATACGGGGAGAGCGGTTATTGTCATTGTAATAAGCATCGATAATGCTAATAGCAATGATAGAATCTTCCTGTTCTTCATAGTTCTCCTCCATAAATATATTTTATTTTAAAGTAAGATGTTACTCCCACTATTAAAATTCAAGGAAACTAGTAAACGATTACAGATATACACATTAATGCTGATAAAAATTTATACCATTGTAAACTAATTTGAGTAATGTATAGATACATTATAATATGAATCAAAAGAAACAACAATGAATAAAATAAATGAACATTAACGTCCGTTACTGTAGAATACCAACAAATAGTTACAGAATCTTTGTCGAATCTACACACATTAGCTGATTGTTACTGTGAGCGGTAAAAAAACCCCCCAACATATTAACTATTAGGTCGGATTGTGTTATAATATAAATAATCTTATATGCAAAACAAAAAAAGCATAGAATTAAGGAGGAATATGTATGTTAAAGGAATTTAAAGATTTTGCTATGAAAGGAAACGTTATTGATCTAGCAGTCGGTGTAGTGATCGGCGGAGCATTCGGCAAAATTGTAACATCTTTGGTAGACGATTTGCTAATGCCGATTCTAGGAGTGCTTATCGGCGGAATAAACTTCACTGATTTAAAGTTTGTTATTAAGCCCGCAATTGATGATGCGGCGGAAGTAGCCATTATGTATGGGCAGTTTATACAATCGGTAGTGGACTTCTTAATAATAGCTTTTTCGATATTCATGTTCATTAAGATAATTACTTTTAAAAAGAAGAAAGATAAACCAGAAGAGCCGAAACCCGCCGAACCAACAAAGGAAGAAATTTTGCTAACCGAAATTAGAGATATTCTAAAAGAGAGATAAAGTAAGTTTACAAGCCGAAATTAGATAAAGGAATCCTACCGTTATTAATCATAACGGTAGGATCTTAATTTGCGATGTCCGTGCGTTTTACCATGGTAAGATGCACGATTATTTCATTTTTCTCGACATATTTAATATTGCCAAAATGGAGAATAAAACTGTGCTAATCAGTAGAAAAACTATACTATGTAATTCATTTAGCTGATAGTCGCCAACTTTATATATAACGCCGAATATTTCTTCAAAAGCAATACGATGCTCCTCTAATGCGCTCCCTACAAATGATTCAGATAGGGGAATTTCCATCAATGTTTGACGAAATAACAATCCTGAATGCGATAGGGGGAAGAAGCGTATTACATGTTGCATTCCAGAATGTAGGTTGCCTATGGGAATGTAAATCCCCATTATGAAGCCGATTACTGCGCCAGTTACCGCACTTGCCGATGCAAATGCATTCTGACTTTTAAATAGTGAAACTATAAAAAATACCATTGAGCTACTTGCGAGTGTCGTGAGTAGTATTAAGCAAAATACCTTTATTAACACAGTGATAGGAAGAAAATTGCCGCCACGGGCAACGATATAAAGCTCACCTAAAATCAATGTTACTATCGTCATAATCACACCTGCAACATAGGAACTTAGAATATAACTTACAGCAATTTTCCCCTTAGAAACAGGCGATGAGAAGAAATCTTTATGTATTTTTCGTGTTCGATCTTCAATCATGATGCCGAATGCGCCCATTGTTGCAGTAATTGATGTTACGGCAAGTAGGCCGGAAACAATCCAGCTATCAATAAGAAATTTTGGTTTAGGTATATCTTCAAGACTATCGACCATTATATCACCAAGGAATAATGCATACAGACCGATTATAATAAAAACACTTAATAAAGAGAAGAAAACTGCCGCTCTATCCCTAAAAAATATTAGCAGATTTCTTTTAATTAAACTTATCATTCTCTAATCTCCTTCCCAGTTATTCCGATAAAAGTATCGTCCATTGTCCCTCTAATTACCTCAAAGCCGGAGATTCTATCTTTTATCATGGGAAGAATTGACAATGAGTCAAGCGTACTTTTAAGCTTGATTACTACAATGCCAGCCTCCACCTCATACGGAATGTTTGCACCATCGAGATATTTACATAAATGCTCAGTATCTAGCGGAGTAATTTTTAATGCATCGTTAGAATACAGTTCTCTTAATTGTGAGGGAGTCCCCTTAGCGGAAATTTCACCATTGTCGATAACGATTAAGTAATCGGCCTTTGCTGCTTCCTCCATATAGTGCGTCGTGAGGAAAACAGTCATGCCGCTCCGCCTTTGCATTTCCTGTATAGTATCCCAAATATTTTTCCTAGTTTGCGGATCAAGACCTGTTGTAGGCTCGTCAAGGAATAGAATTTTCGGTGCATTAATTAGTGCCCTTGCAATATCGGCACGCCTTCTTTGCCCGCCGGATAGCTTGCCATACGGCCTATCTATGAAATCCCAAATTCCGGTAGCATCTGCTGCCGCTTTAATGGCATTGTCCATTTCCTTTTTGCTTAATTTATAAAAGCTCCCCCTGATGGATAGGTTCTCTTTAACGCTCAGGAGGGGATCTAGCAATCCATCTTGGAACACTACGCCAATATCGGAGCGAATGCGGCTATCGTGCTTGCCTAGGTGGTTCCCATTTATTATTACTTCCCCCTCATCGGGCTTTAGTAATGTGCATATCATATCGATAGTGGTGGACTTCCCCGCACCGTTCGGCCCCACAAAGGCAAAAAGTTTCCCCTTTTCGATATAGAAATTGATACCTTTTACAGCATCAATATCGCCATATGATTTCTTAAGATTTTTTACCTCGATTATCTTTTCCATTATGCCCTCCTAATAAGGTTTATTGCCTTTAGATTAGATTGCAACAATGCAATTTTACCACAGGGATATTGCTAATGTCAATGTTAAACCGTGTAACATATTCTAGATTATATATTAGTGATAGGATTAGCCACGAACAGTAACTTTATCATATCGTAGATTTGCTTTAAGAACGAAAGAAAAGCAATTAGTTGAGCCCTATAGTAATATTCTATCAAGTTGTGCTAAAGCTAATTATATGATTTGTTAAAGGAGAATTACATGGTAATACTGAATATACTTTTAACTTCGATTGCATCGATAATAGTACTGTTCATTTTAACTAAGATAATGGGGAACAGGGAAATGTCGCAACTTAGCTTGTTTGATTATATCAACGGAATTACTATCGGGTCAATAGCTGCCGAAATGGCAACGGCGCTTGAAGATGATATTCTTAAGCCATTGACGGCGATGATTGTATATGCGGCATTTACGATAGGATTTTCATATATAGGTTTGAAATCGACAAAAGCACGAAGGTTCATATCGGGGAAGTCCCTTATATTACTTCATAAAGGCAAACTTAATGAAGAAAATTTTAAGAAGGCTAAGATGGACATCAATGAATTTTTAACACAGTGTAGGAATGCTGGATACTTTAATATTGCAGATTTGAATGCAGCTATCCTAGAACCGAATGGGAAAATAAGCTTTCTCCCATTGGCGCTAAAACGACCGGTAAATCCTGCGGATATGGATCTCTACCCCGATGAAGATGAAGTGCCCATATATATTATATTAGATGGGGAAATTCTTGATGATAGCTTAAAATTCACCGGCAATGATGAAAGGTGGGTAAAAAAAGAGCTAAAGAAACAGGGAATTAACGGTATTGGCGATGTTCTTCTTGCCATATGTGATAACAATAACAACCTAACTGTATATAAGAAGAGTCAAAAGAATATTAGGTGAAACAGAGCCTATATAAACCATAATAAAAAATAAAAGGTATGGAATTCCATACCTTTTATTTTAATGCACTACTTCTTAAGCATATAAATTAAGTGTAATGCATGTACGTTGTCATCAATTCCTGCTAGATAAAAAGTTGTTTTAAGCAATGTATTCCCTTTAGCTGTAATGTATTCCCCGCAGTATTTCTTGTAATCATTGCTTTCATTAAGTATTCTGCTTCGTAAAATAGCGTCAAACGACCCTTTTAATACTGGTGACCTAACAATGGGATTGTAGTTGCGACCGGTCATCGATTTATAAATACGCTTAAATTCGTTAGCATGTGATCTATCGTCGGCGGACATTTCCATCAATAGCTTGCGGTAATTACTGTTCGGTGCTCTTTTAGCTAGTTCCGCATATAGTGCACTATCACTTAATTCAGATTTTATATACTCCTCTAATCGTGCGGTAAGTGTCATAATTCATTATACCCTCCCTTCAATTTTGGTCTAGTATACAATATGCAAATAAAAAGTAAATGATAAAATACTATTGCATTTGTTCATTTTAAAGACAGAAAAATTAACTTTTAACGAAATCACTTGACATAAAGTGCACTTGAGGGTATAAGATAATTAGGGAGGTATTTATATGACACTCACTATAAAACAAGTTGCTAATAAAATGAATCTAACGATTTCAACTATTAGGTATTATGAAAAAGAGGGATTATTGCCCCCGGTTAAAAGGGATGGAGCAGGCAACAGAATGTTCGATGATGAGGACCTAGAATGGCTTAACCTCATTTGCTGCCTGAGGAATACGGGTATGCCCGTCAGAAAGATTAAGAAATTCGTTGCCTGGAGTTTAGAAGGTGACGAAACTTTAACTCAGCGCATTCAAATGCTGGAGGAACATCGTGATTCGGTTGACGAACAGCTTGAAACACTTACCCATTATAAATGCTCTATCGAATGGAAAATTAATTATCATAAAGAGCTAAAAAGGAAATATGAGAATGGTGAAAAAGAATGAAGAGAATTAACACTAAAGATTTAGTTTTCGCAGCGTTATTCCTAGCACTTGGTATAGCATTGCCGCAGCTTTTTGCCCGCAATCCTGAAATTGGGCAAATTGCACTGCCGATGCACTTCACAGTAATGCTATGCGGACTAATATGCGGCGCAAAGTACGGCGGAATGTGCGGAGCGCTCACCCCATTACTTAGTGCATTTTTTATAGGCAAGCCGCCCTTAATTCCAATTGGGATACCGATGTGCTTTGAACTATGCGCATACGGCATTATTATAGCTATAATCTATTCAAAGAGGAATGTATATATATCGCTCATTACTGCCATGATTGGGGGGCGAATTGTATATGGGATAGCTAGTGCCATTATATTCGGATTGAAAGGGATTCCATACGGCTTTGAGGCGTTCATTGTAGCTAGTGTAGTCAAGCCTTTGCCCGGAATAATAGCACAAATTATCATAATTCCCGTGGTGATGATCGCATTGACAAAGTCCGGCATAATTACAAGAAAGGAAGCTGAAAATGGCTGAAGTTATGATATTAATCGGGCGAATTGCGAGCGGTAAGACGCATTATGCTAAAGAGTTAAAGGAGCATAAAGAACTAATGCTCTTATCGTGTGACGATTTAATGCTCACTTTGTTCGACGGTTGCCTAGGTGAGAAGCACAGGGATATTGAAGATAGGTGTTATACTTTTTTATTCGGGCAAGCAGAACAATTAATATCGATGGGCATTGATGTAGCACTTGATTTTGGATTCTGGACTGCAAAGTCTAGGAAGAATGTAAAGAAGTATTTCAAAGAGAGAAATATTAAAACTAAGACGATTTACTTTAATCCACCTAAAGAGGTCAGAGAATCACGTCTTGCAAAACGTAATCAGATTTTATCAAGTTCAACAAGGCGGGAATATATTATCGATCCGCCATTATTAGAGAAGTTAGATGCTAAATTTGAAGAACCGACGAGTGAAGAATACGATTATGTAATTGTGTGAATGGAGGAAATATGTTAAAAAGACGATACAAAAATACCGATGAATTTGTCAGCGTTCTAGGACTAGGATGTATGAGATTCCCGATAAAGAGCATTGACGGGAAAGAAGAAATCGATAAGGAAAAGGCGCAGGAAATAGTGGATTATGCTATGGAGAACGGCATAAATTATTATGATACTGCTTATATGTATCACGAGGGCAAGTCGGAGCAATTCATGGGTGAAGCGCTTGCAAAATATCCACGTGATAGCTATAATATTGTGACGAAACTACCAATTTGGCTAGTGGATAAGAAAGAAGATATGCAAAAGGTCTTTGATGAGCAATTGGAAAATTTGCGAGTTGATTACTTTGATTATTATCTTCTTCATGCACTGGGTAGGGGTAATTTTGATAAATGCCTTGATTTCGGCGCATATGAATTCCTACATAAAATGAAAGAGCAAGGCAAGATTAAAAAGCTAGGATTCTCATTCCACGATACTCCCGAAGTATTGCAGGAAATTGTAGATACATATGAATGGGACTTTGCTCAGTTGCAAATCAATTATCTTGACTGGGAGATGCAAGACGCAAAGCGACAATATGAGATTCTAGAAGAAAACGATATTCCATGCATAGTGATGGAGCCTGTTCGGGGTGGAACATTAGCAAGTCCTTGTGAAAAGGCAAATGAGCTCTTCCTCAAGGCTAGACCGGACAAAAGCATTGCATCATGGGCGATTAGATATGTCACTAGCTTGCCAAATGTTCTTGTAGTCCTAAGTGGAATGTCTACAATGGAGCAGCTTGAGGATAATATTGCAACAATGACAAATTTCGAACCGTTAACCGAGAAAGATAATGAAGTGATTGAGCAAGCGGTCGAGGCGTATAAAACAAAAGATGTTGTTCCGTGCACGGCTTGCAGATATTGCATGGATTGTCCAGTTGGGGTAGATATACCTGAAATGTTTAAGCTTTATAATGAATATGCGGTCGATAACGATAAAGACGCATATTGGGATGCCTATTCTAAGACTGATGAAAGCATTAGAGCACATAATTGCATTGCTTGTGGGCAATGCGTAGATCCTTGCCCGCAACATATCGATATTCCGGAAAAATTAGAGATGATTAGTGGAATTATAAAAGGTATCAATGAAGAATAATGTGAATTAAAGGAGTAGTACTATGGTAGATGTTAAGGGTAAGTGGGCGCTAATTACTGGCGCAAGCAGGGGAGTAGGCGAGAAGATTGCCACATTCATGGCTGGTAAGGGTTGCAATCTTGTTTTGCACAGTAGAAGCATAGAACACACAAAATTGTTAGAGCAAGAGGTAAGAGCATTAGGGGTAGAAGTTTACAGTGTTGAGGCGGAACTATCCGACAACGATGCAGTTGTAAGAATGCTAGATGAAATTGAGAATAAGGGCACGCAGGTTGATATAGTATTCAATAACGCAGCAGTACAAATTGCATATAGGAACGATTATTGGAAGACTCCTATAGAGGATTTTGATACTAGCTTTAAGATTAATTTCATTGCTATCACTACAATTTGCTATCGCTTAATGCCGGGAATGATTGAACGAGGATTCGGCCGTGTAATTAATACTACTAGCGGAATTAAAGATGAACCTGAGCAGGCGGCATATTCAGCTAGCAAGGCGGCGCTTGATAAATTTACTAAGGATTTGGCTAGTGTAGTTGATGGAACTGATGTAATGATTAATATTACCGATCCGGGTTGGTGCAGGACGGATTTAGGCGGTCCCCATGCACCGAATTCGGTGGATAGTGTATTGCCGGGAATTGTCGTTGGTGCATTCATAAATGATAAAAAGAGCGGCAGGCTATTACCGGCGCAGGATTATACTGGTATGACGCTTGAGGCAGCAGTTAAAAAGGCGCACACGATTAAGTAGGATCCATCTATAAGTAATGAAATACAGAGGAAAATCCCCATTCTAGCAATGAAGCTAGAATGGGGATTTCTATTAGGAACTAACTACAATAAAGTTAGCTTGCTATTTAAGTTTTACATCAATTGCAACACGGTTATCGTATGATGCTTTAATTGCCGCAACAATGTCGCCATGGCTATCGTTAAGACTCATTGTTGCACCCGTAACAACATCGGCAAGCATTTCTTTTTCATCGTCGGTTAGTGCATTGTATTTGCTTGCATCTTTTTCTTCGTCTGAATTAGCCTTTAGCGGTCTACCGTTAATATCGGAACAGTATTTATTAAACCAATCTTCAACTTCGTCAACGGTTTTACCAACGAATACTTTTTCAAAAGCGTCCATTTGCTCCGACCATGTGCCCGTACCCATTTTATAGGTATCGCCACGTTCTCTCTTTGTTTTCCATCCAGAAATTTCTGATAGGTAGTTATCGTCTGTTACGCCGTCATTACCATTTGGATATCCAGCGAATTTTGGCATATCATCACTATCATAGTTAGGGGTGGCAACTTCCATTTGGTCAACGTGGATAGCTACAATCTTGCCATCATTATCGAATAATGTGTTAGCGAAAACTTGATTAAAGCTATATACAGGAACATCATTATCGTCTGTGCCAGGACCAAGACGTCCCATATTACTAATACCAATTCCTAGTCCGGTTGCAGCATCAATTTCAAGGCCTACCTTGTTATCGAAAGCATCCTTGATAGCAGCGACAATGTCACCATGGCTATCGTTAAGGCTCATTGTTGCACCCGTAACAACATCGGCAAGCATTTCTTTTTCGTCGTCGGTTAGTGCATTGTATTTGCTAGCATCTTTTTCTTCGGTTGAGTCGGCTTTCAGCGGTCTACCGTTAATATCGGAACAGTATTTATTAAACCAATCTTCAACTTCGTCAACGGTTTTGCCAACGAAGACTTTCTCAAAAGCATCCATTTGCTCTGCCCATGTGCCCGTACCCATTTTGTAGGTATCACCACGGTCTCTTTTTGTTTTCCATGTATTAATTTCAGCCATGAAATTATCTTCAGTATCATCGGAATAAATGCTGCCTTGCCCCGGGAATCCGCTAAATTCAGGCATTCCCTCACCATCATAGTTAGGAGTCGCAACTTCAATTTGGTCAACATGAATAGCAATGATTTTATCATTTTCGTCGAATAGAACATTCGCTAGAACCTGGTTAAGGCTGTATACAGGAACATCTTTATCATCTGTGCCAGGACCAATGCGTCCCATATTTGAAATACCAAATCCTTGGAATACATTTGCTGCGGTAACTTCATCGGGCTCCTCTGTATCCTTTACAATTGGATATGGATACTTTTCCGGATCAAGTGCGTTATTAACAGCATAAATAATCGCCTTACTTGTTACAGTTGCACCGGTAACAACATCAACATCGGTTGAATTCGCCTTTACGATAGCGTCAGGAATTTCATCAAAAGCAGGTTTTGCAACCTCTTGTGTTTCCTTGTCGCCCTCAACTTTAACTGATGTAATCTTATCTCCTTTTTTCTTAACTTTAACGGTGACAAGTCCGCCATATCCATCGGCTTTCCCTGTTAAAGTTTCGGCCCCACCGCATGCAGTAAAACCGATAGTGATTGCCGTGCATAGCAATACTGCTAGTATCTTTTTCATATTAATCTCCCTTTTCTTTATGTTTTGTGCAATTCATCTTGTCCGACATATATATAGAGAGAACAATTCTAGAGTGTTTGACTAAATGATATAGTTAAGGCACTCTAGAACTTTGTAAAAATTTTAACACAACGCCGTCATCATGTCAACATCAAACGATAAATGTAACATACTTTTAACAATGCCGCAACAAGGTAATAGCCGTTATCTAGCCATCATTCTATATTTATATAATGTGCTTGTATGTTAAAAAATACAAGCACAAAGCAATCTTTTCAAATGATTCTACACTATCAATATTGCCGATGAGTTGCAATATTGGCATAAAACCTATATAATTATATAATAGCTGGAATAAAGGTATTAAGTTGAACAATAGGGATAAAGAATAAAGTATAGCAGATTTTCCGCTATACTTTATTAAATTTAAATGTAATTTTGATAGATATTGTGCTCATGCCGCATCTATATAGAGAATGCTAGCACTCCTAACAATCGGTAGGGCGGGGTTTCGCATTGCTGCTATTAATTTTCTTATACAATGCGCTCAGCACTTCAATATGTTTCATTTCGTCCATAATTATGCGGCGAAGGAGCTTACGAATACCTTCATCGTCAATTTGGCAAATCAATTTCTTATAGAGAGCGATCGCTTCACGTTCTCCCTTAATATCTGCTCTAATCATCTTTTTTACGTCAGTATCGTAGTTGACGAAGCTGCCATTCCAATATTGGTTGCATTTTACCGACTTGAATTTTGGACGAACGCCGAGTTGGCGAATTAAGTCGCCGAGCATATTGAGATGGTGCATTTCGACAATGGAAATATATTTGAGGGCATTCCTTAATTCGGTATTATCACCCGAATAGAAATTATGCGAAACATATTGGGTGATTGCGGTCGTTTCAGAGCATTTGCCCCCATATGCCTCTAAGAGCAGATTCCCATATTTTTTATTTGGTCTTTTGACCTTTAATTTCGGATATGGGCAATCCGCACGATACTTGTTTAACTCCTTGCAATTGATATCACATTCCATATACAATTCTCCCTTTCAGTTTTATATATTATATGAATAAAATCAAAATATGTTTACTGATAGGGGAATTATGCTTATCGAATTGTTAAGTGAATGCATCAAATGCGGCTAATATGGCTTGTCCGAATAAACATCTGAGTATTGCTTGTTGCGTTCAAACCATTTAACTGCATACGAACAAGAAGGATAAGCCTTCTTATCTTCTTCCCTTAACTTTGTCGCAACAGCTTCTAGGAGCTTATTGGCGACGCCTTTGCCTCGTAACGATGGATCAACAAAGGTTCGTGTGATATTGACAACTTTGTCAGTTGAGTCGGGGAATAGCACCTCTGCGACAACATCGTTGCTTTCATTTTTTAATTGGATTTCATTATCTCCATAAATTAAATTCACGATAAATACCTCCATTCATTTTTTGTACAACAAATTGTGAACAATGGTTAAGAAAGTTCAATTCCTGCCGATATATATTATAGGTTGATTTACTTAGAATATTTACTTAGGATTTTTTCTAAATTTTGCTTGATTTCTTCTCGTAAATCCGCCGGCTCTATTAATTCGACCCTCCTCCCATATTGAAGTGACCAGTAAATAATCGCATTCCTATTAGCAGTAAGACGAACGATAATGCCATCGTCACATTCGCTAATTATAATTTTATCACCGAACCAATCAATGAAGTCGCCTACCATTTTGGCATCTGTTTTGAATTTCGCTTTCACGTTTTCGCCGCTGAACATATAAGGATAATTCGTTCTCAGTTCGGTTAGATTAATGCCATTCTCATAATTTTCAATTTCTTCTATTGGGCGAACAACTCTGTCGACTTCCTCAACATCGGTGATATAATCTAGTCGAAGGAATGCCATATTAGAATGTCTGGGGAAATTCGCCATAAGGTAATATCGACCGTTGTTCATTAACATATGATACGGATTGACAATGCAGTTTTCCCTATATCTTGGCTTCAAGCTCTTATTTATGTCAAAGGCATTATACATTAAGGAAATTTGCTTTTTTGATTCGATAGCATCATTAATCTTTTCGATATTGTAGAAAAGATTTTGGTTATATCTAATGCTGTAATTATCCGTACTATATATAATACGATTTTTCTTCTTAAAATGAATTGTTGAAAGTGAACATAACTTATCAATTAGTCCGTTGGTTTGATTTTTTGCAATATGTTTAGATGCAAGGACCGCATCAGTTAATAGGCGGATTTCACTTTCTTCAAAATCTCTTTGATAAAGATAGAATCCTTTTCCATTATCCTCATATCGAGATATGGGATAACCCGAATCGCATAGTAGATTAACATTCCTAGTAATAGTGCGAACATCACAACTCATGCCATAATCATTCTGTATACGATCGACGATGCTTTGCCTAGTCAAAATGTGGTCGCTATCAGTATGTTTTTTCAATACCTCTAGTATATAGACAGGCAGTAATTTTTTGCTTCCTTCATTAATTGTCATAGAATCACCCTTAAATCCTATAATATTATGTCGTAAGGACACTTTTTGTATATGGAATATGATAACATATATTGTGAATAAACGCAATAATGATGTTTTGCAGTAATAAAAGGAGAATTAGAATGAAAAATGCGATTATATTAACAAACAACATTCATCTGCTGGGGAGAAATAAATTTTCAAATTTGCATTTTGACTTGTTCGGCGACAAGGTGGAAGAGAAAATCGACAGCATCAGACAATCATATAAGACCGTGATTTATCTAATTGATTATGCGCTATTAGACGAAATTAAAGGCGAGGAAATTTATGATTATCTTGATAAAACAAGTAAGAGTGAGGGCTTTTATCCACGTGAGGGACTAATAATCATCGGCGGTGGTGAGGGCGTGCATCAATATAAATCACTGCGTGAAAATACGCTCATAATGTCTAGAGTGATACTGGATCAATTCATGCCACTGCTCAATCTTTTGTTGAAGCCTGCACGCTTCTTTGAATTGAGTGAGCTGCTCGATAGCTGCAATAATCGAATAGAATTTATTTATGGATCCGACTCAGAATCGGTAACAAGCATTCCCGATATTATTGAAAGGGAACTGACGAATAAAAACCTGATGTCAAGTGATGTGAAAATTCTTATATTTCATTCAGCCGAATTGAAGCGTCGCCATCAACACATATTGTTCGATACGATAAAATACATAAACTACAATAGCGATGTTGAGTTTTATAGAATTAAGGGCGGGGATTTTATCGGGACGACTATTATATGCTTTCCCAATAAAAATAGGAAGCTGAATATCTTTGATAGTACGAACCATCTTCTTAAAGAAAATTATAGATATTTTGATTTTCTTACCGATAGTGATGATGCTACAATTATTATATCAAAGGATGAAAGCGACTTTACATTAAGCGGTAAAAGTGAGTGGAGCCATGAAACAACAAATGCAATAATTCCAAGATGTTTTTTACCAAACTATCTAGATTTGATTGAAATGTTATTTTCGCCTCAACATATCATATCCATGATTAGCATTTATGATATAATCGATGTTAGTGAGGGGACATTGGGTGAATATCTTAAGCTCGATTTAAATAACGATGTAAATATAAATACAATAAAGAATAAAATTGCAAATCTTTATTCGGGGACAAATGCGATTGTGTTTTTCTCAAAATACAGTCTATTGAATGTGAACGAATTAAGGAAGATTTCGAAAAGAATTAACGGGCGGGTTTGTGTGTTTTCTCCGGATAAATCCTATATTGATATAGATAATTACGCTGAGATATTCATCTTTACAAACGAAAAATAGAGAAAAGATATATTTGAGGGTAATTTTACGCTAAGAATAGCTAATGATGCTTGACATGGTGCGTGTCAATTGGTATAATTATGTTATAGTAACGAACTGTGAATAAACTTGGAGGGTATAATTATGATTTGTAACAATTGTGGGAATGAGAATGCAGAGAATGTCAAATTCTGCTCCGGATGCGGTGCTCAACTAGTTGCCGATGCAGAGCAACCAGTGCAAGCAGTAGCACAACAGCAACCAGTGCAGGAACAAGCACAGTATCAGCAGCCGAATCAGGCACAGTATCAGCAGCCGAATCAGGCACAGTACCAGCAGCCGAATCAGGCACAGTATCAGCAGCCGAATCAGGCA
>JGI24708J26588_10002468_pt1 | contig 13972 bp, 14 predicted proteins | sample BioPla1DNA2_FD_26588 | JGI IMG/M metagenome (IMG submission 26588) | reverse complement strand
ATAAATAGCGCACCTAATACAGCGCAATTAAAGGCACTAATATGCACATATCTTTTTATCTTGACAAAAAGATTAGGCAACCACTTCCATAAACAGAGGAGTGTTGATATATATACAAATCCGATAATCAGGACATATATTAACGGCATATATATATAAGAGAGCGCCTTATTAACATACAGCTTATCGACGAAAAAAGATAGTGCACTTGATATTGTCGATATAAATGTTATGCTAATTCCAAATCCGGCAATTTCTCTTTTATTCTTAGCGGCGCTCAGCATCGTACTTGAACCGAGCCCTCTAGCAAATATTGAATTTTCAGCAAAAACGGTTACTAAAGCTATAGATATGAACTTCGCTATTACTTCCATTCCATCCTACCTTCTCATTCTTTTAGCTTATTTAATATGTATCTATAAAGAGCAGCAAATAGTCCAAGTAAAATAAATCCGCCAAATGGTGCTGCAATAGCGGGGATCTGTACTGATACATTAACATTATGCCCCATTAACATAGAATTTGCAAACAAATCTCTAACTATTCCAACTATTAATATAACAACATTGAATCCCATTATATATGATATAACATCTAACATCATATATCCTTTTGATTGTTTTAGGAATCTTGTTTCCGATTTTACTACAATCAACGAATTTGCAACTAATAGCGGCACATATATCCCAACATCACTAAGTGCGCCCGGCATGATTTGCTCAAGTAAAATTATTGTTGGAAGATATACCATTGCGCCGATAACTGCATATATTATAATTCGTATTGTATATACGATGTTTTTCGGTATGAACGATGCCGTCATTATAGTGATGAATGTAATAGCAGAAAATGCTATTACAAGTAGTAGTGCATTCCTATAACTATTCGCCGCAACGACGACCGGGGCAATTACAAGACCGCTAACAAGGACTGTATTCTTATAAATTAGCCCGTCTAAAAGCGCCTTTATCTCTGAAGTGTCGATTTTACTNAGTAGTTTCTGCATATTCATCCTCCACTTCATCTTCGTCATAAGTAATTATTGTATCCTCTTTATCGCCAGTGTATTCATCAATGTCGCATTCGTCAACAACGCAGAAATCCCTAAATTTGTCGCTTCCTAGCACTGCTGAACGATGTTTCTCAAACTCGGCGAACCTAACTTTAATAATTCTTGCGAATGCGCTCATGCTATTATCAAGCGTATCGCTCAATGCATTCGTGATAAGTAGCGCAAATATAAATCCGTGTTCAAGATTGCCAAAATGCCTATATGAAAATGTTATGACACCAAGTAAAATCCCCTGCCATAACCGCCCCGACTTTGTCCTAGGCATTGTTGAAGGGTCGCTCGCCATAAATATCATTCCAAACAGTAGAACTCCACTAATGAGTTCTAGCGATATCCCTTTAAAAGTTGATACACCGACTCTGGGGAACAAATATGCAATAAATGCCGATATCGATATTCCGGACAAAAAGGTAATTGGCGATATTGCTCGTCTGAACATTAACGTTATGGCGCATACTATTAGTACAATCACATGAGTAGCACCAATTGGACCTACAAATCTACCAAGCCATAAATCTATATTCGGTATTACGGGAATAGAATTCATATTAAGTGAATACCCAAGTGAGTGATTGAGGCTGGAGCCAATTTCACCCCAAATTGGTATTGTTGTAAACGGTTTAGGGAATAGTAATACTTCACTACTCCAGCAAAGCATCGCAAAAGCATAGCCTACTGCGGCGGGGTTGAATATAATATTGTCCTTACCACCAAAAACTTGCTTACCAACTATGATGGCGAATGCACTGCTGAAAATTAGAACATTGAACGAAACAGTCGCCGGCATTAGCAATGCTAATACCAGCCCTGTTAATACTGCTGAAAGGTCATTTATCTTATATCTCTTTTTTCTCATCATTACACAAACAATGTCAGTTATTACGCATGTAAATACTGCAATTGCCGCCATAACGAGAGTTCTCATACCATAATAGTAATACGCCATCAGTAGGAGAGCTAAAAGGGCTATAATCATGTCACTATGAATTGAATTAATGCTTTTTGTCGATTTTATTTTATCGGACATTTAGCCACATTCCTTCCCTTTATCGTAAAATAGTAATGCTAATTAGCATTACTCATAATAAGAATAATAAGTATCAATTTTCTATATAATCTAATGGAGATGATGCCAATGCTAATTGAAGTAATCGGTTCTAATACCGTTAAAATCGTCTTGAATCAGTATGATATGACTGATTACGATATTTGCTTTGATCGACTCAGCTGTAAGGATCCAGACACGAAGCGCCTTCTAATAGAGTTGTTACAATTAGTGCGTGTGCAAAAAAACATTGATCTATGCACACAGAAACTCTATATAGAAGCATTCCCTTGTAATGATGGAGGTTGTATGTTATATATTTCGCCTATTGACGACACGGATATTGAGTCCGTTCACCATATCACTAAATCGCCCTACACAAGCATGATATGTGAATGTGATAGCCTAGATGCGCTCACTGCATTGTCTAGGCATCTGCATAAAATGCACAATCACATGATTTATAATGCCGAATTATTTGCATCGAACGGTAAGTATCGGCTGCTGCTATTTATATTTAACAAGCTAGAAGATAAAATCCAGCCGACAGTAAGTGAATATGCAAAAATAATTGGCATGGGTGATATTCAATGCGCCAAAACTAGGGAGCATTTCAAATGCCTTGTGGATAATAATGCGTTAGAATTAATTGTGAAAACGCTAACATAGCAATTTTCTAATGCAACTATTCACCCTTTAATACACGCACATTCTCTGCAAAATCGTCTGCCGCAAATAGATATGTACCAGCGACTAGGATTTCTGCGCCGGAATCCCTACATATCTTTGCGGTATCGGCATTAATCCCACCATCAACCTCGATTTGTGTATCGAGGTTGTTCTTTTTTATATATTCGTGCAATCCTTCAATTTTATGAACAGTATCATGAATGAAAGATTGTCCCCCATATCCCGGTTCCACCGTCATAACAAGGATTAAACGCAACATATCTAAATAAGGATATACTTCTTCTATCGGGGTGTTCGGCTTAATTGAAAGTCCCGCCTGCTTCCCCATCTTTTTAATCATTTGAAGTGTATCCTTAGTATTGCTTTCACTTTCAATATGTATCGTGATAATATCAGCGCCTGCATCTGCGATCGGTTCTATTAGCGTATGAGGAGTTCTCACCATTAAATGCGTATCGAATTGTAAATCGGTGATTGGGCGTATCGAGCTTATTACGGGCGCACCGAAGCTAAGATTACTGACAAAATTGCCATCCATAACATCAAGATGTATCATATCAACACCAGCCCGCTCCGCTCTTTTAACTTCATCCCCTAGACATGAGAAATCCGCCGCTAAAACAGAAGCAGATACTAAAGTATTCAAAAAGATTCACTCCCTGTTAGTAATAATATAACAATGAACTCTGACAATACTGCATCGTATACCCTTATCTATTTTAATACATTATCGCATTATCGTCAAGATATAACCATCAAAAAACATAAAACTTATGCTAATCAATGAAAAAACGCTTTTTAAACCCACTTTTATCAAGAAAAGATGCAAAAATTATGAATATCGACATACTACCTAATCCCTGCACTAAATTCCCGCCTAGGGTAGCTATCGCCGCACTGAAGCTACCGAATAGAATCGCCTCAGTAATGGCATATCCCACTATTGTTACAACTGTGCTAGGGAAAAGAGCGATAGCATTCCTTGTTGTGAGGATTCTATCCCCTTTATTAGAAAAGCAAAGTGCATTAAGCGGCTTGATAATCGCCGTAGGTATGATGTAAATTGCATAACCGAACGAATCTGCTAGCCCTCCCCCAATTGCGGCGGCGGCAATTGCAAATGGTCTTGGAAGTAAACAAGCGGCAATGTAAATGATGCTATCCCCAAAATGAATATATCCATTAACCGTTGGTATCTTAGGTAAGAATGCAATAAATACTGCTATCAACGCCGCAAATATAGCTGAGAATACCATGTTTCTAATAAGTTTTCTGTTCATTATAATTCTCCTCCTAATTTCGCTAAAAAAGGCTCAAAGGCGATCCCGTCTAATAAAGGTGTTCCTAACCCCATAGTGAATTCAGTGGTCTCTCTTACAAATTCACTAGCAATTTCAATTGAATATTTAAGCGGATTACCTTTAGTTAGGCTACCACATAGAACAGAGGCAAATATATCACCTGTGCCCGAATACTGCGTTTTCGTTCGCTCTGTGCTATAACTTATGCTTTCGCCCGTATTCTTATCATATGCAACTGTTGTAATTTGTCCGTTATTAATACCAGTAATAACGGCAATTCCAGCGCCATTATCGCATAGCTTCTTTGCCATTTCAATTGCATCATCAATAGAAATAGCGTTCCCTGTATATTTACGATTTAAAAGCATGCAAGCCTCCGTCACATTCGGAGTGATGATATCAGCACGTTTGATTAATTTCTTCATGCCATCCAACATTTCCTGTGTGTAGGTGGAATACATCTTACCATCATCCCCCATGACGGGGTCGATAAATATAAGCGAATCTGTGCCGAAACGTTCAATTAAATTCTTCATTAAGTAAATTTGCTCCGATGAACCTAAAAATCCAGTATAAATAGTATCGAATGTTATACCGTGTTCGCTCCAATTGTTAATATATGGTGCAATGTCTTCTGTAAGATCCCTGAAATAAAAGCTGCTAAAACCCGTTTGACATGATAATATTGCCGTCGGGAGAGGGCAACATTGCACACCCATCACTGATAAAATCGGAATAGCTGTCGTTAGTGAACACCTGCCGAATCCGCTTAAATCATTTGCCGCACATACACGAGGTATTCTGTTTTTCATATAAAAGCCCCTTTTTAAAAATAGGATTTGTCACAATAGAGTCCTCACCCTATTATACGTGGAAATAGCATCAAAAACAAGGAAATGCCCTGAAATAAAATATAATTCACCTTTGTATGAATGCACAATTCAAATGTGCGAATCTCTATAATATTAGTGCGAATCATATACAATTGTACTTGGTTATAAATCCTGATGAAGTGCAAATTGATCTTTTAATATAGTTTCCCCCTAGATTGTCACGCAATTATGTGCATTTAGTATAATCGAATTTTGCCGTATACTCTTGTTATGGCTTTTGTTAGCGTGTATAATGTTAGTAAGAACGAAAGGATTTGATGATTATGACTATATTATATACTGTCGGCGATTCGCTATATTTAAACATCACGAATAGATGTCCATGCGACTGTGTATTCTGCATTCGCAACAATGGCGATTCGGTCGGCGACGCTGATAATCTATGGCTAGAGCGTGAGCCGAATTTTGCTGATGTTAAGCGAGAGTTAGATAAATTCGATTTCACTAATATTGATGAGATTGTTTTTTGCGGATATGGTGAGCCGACAGAAAAGCTAGAACTTCTGCTTGAAACAGCCGATTATATTAAAAGTATTACCAAACTTCCAGTTAGACTCAATACTAACGGCTTGTCCGATCTAATTAACGAGAAGCCAACGGCGCATTTGTTAGAAGGACGAATTGATACAGTATCAATCAGCCTCAATGCTCCAACTAAGGAAGAATATACCCGAGTGACACGCCCTGTGTTCGGCGATATAGCATTCGATGCTATGCTGAATTTCGCACAGGATTGCAAGAATTATGTTAAGAATGTTGTCCTTACAATAGTTGATGTTATACCAAAGGAAGATATCAAGGCAAGCAAAGAGCTTGCTGAGAAGATCGGCATTGATTTAAGGATAAGAGAATACGAAGATTAGATTAGAAAAGACCATAAGAATTGCCGACAATGGCAATTTCCTATGGTCTTAATCTATATAAGCAGGCAAGTATGGCTGTTCTTTGCGAGCAGCCATAGACGAAAGCTCCCCTGTGGATAACAACACAAAATATCTAAGATAATGCGGCATTATCACTTTACGCCCTCACCCACGAGTTTTCCCTGCTTACTTCATACTATGCAAAATAGAACTTTTCGCAACAGGCTATAAAAAACATCAATTTCATTTTTACACGATTATCTAAAGAAATTAGCCAATATAACGTTTTTACGACGGAAAACCTATGTTTTTCGTCGTAAAATTTTTCTTATTAAAATCCTAGCTTGATTATATTATCATCATTAAGGAAGTTGCTTGTATTATATATTACAATTGCCTGAGCATATTTATCTATATCTACTAATTCGTCAACGGGGACATTAATATACCTTAAATCTACAAGCGTAATCTCGCTATAATGCTCCGCAAGGAATGACACCATGCTATGCGCAAAAGAATCCTTAAAAATAAGCAGCCTTTTACCACTGTCATTATCGGTATGCACATTGATAATCGGTTGATTCTGTCCTAGAAATACGCTGTATTTATCCTTTTGACTCAGGAATTCTCTAAAATAAATCGAATCCCTTTCCTCAATTGTTTCACCTGTATCAATTTCGACATTGACGATTTTGACACCTTTATTAAGATGGTATAGTTCAATCCTATCCGGCTCAATCTCATCATATAAAGTCTTGGAATATAGAGTACCGTAAAAATCGTCAGCAGCATATTCAATATCAAAGCTATTTAAAGGGACCGGATCGAACCCCAATTTCTTAGCAGCAGTTGCATACCCATAATATGCGCCGAGCGTTGTCCAATGATGGTCATACCGATAATAAATATATTCATCCCGTGTGGATAAAAGCGGTGTATGGGCATCTATCGTATTTACTCGTGAATGTAGCCCACCATGCACAATTTCAATGAACTTCCTTTCGTCAAATCGGGGCGAATTATGCGGCAAACTACCCGCATATATATCCTGCGCTGTCGGAACAAGCATGATCGACATATTTAAGTCTGGGTGCTTGCTAGAAAATGTGTTTATTGCATTTACACTTTTACTAACTGGAGCATCCTTCATCTCATCTATCTTAGCAATTAATTTATTGGGCAGGATATATACACCATTTATCTCCGTTTTACCAAGCATCAATTCAATATCCGTGCTAAGTCTTTTAAACTTTGTCCTTGATACGAAGTGATCGGAGAAATAGGCATCGAATCCATTCATGAAGTCTTTATTACCGTAACTTGTTGCATTGAATTTCGGTAATTTTGCTAAATACCTGTTCTCCTCATCGGAAAATTCTTTTTTAGGTCTAAATAATGTAATGCATGGTAATATGATTAGTAATGCGAAAAATGCGATTGCTGAAATTGTTTTAGAGTTCATTCAAATTCCCCTCCTTTCGTTTGTTAGAATCTGAAATATAGGAACGGGTTGTAAGTTGAGTCGACAAGATACGCAGTACATATTACCATCAATATCACTTCCAATACTGGTGCGCTATATTGATATAGAGCGGGTAATTTTGTAGCTATATAATCACCAATTTGTTTTATCACCCTAGTCGATAAGATAATGCATACTGCAAACATTACAATGTTCGTTGTTAAGAGGTATCTAGCATTGCTGTCGATAAATCCGCCATATGCACCAAACATTGCCTTTAGATACCTTCCCGCATCGGCAAGGGTATTTGTTTCAAATAACACCCAACCAAATACCACTAAAATAAACGAATAAGCAGTTGAAATCGTAGCTGGAATCTTCTCAAGGATACTCCTAAGAAATAATCTTTCTAGGATAATTATTACTCCAAAATATAGTCCCCATACGACGAAGTTCCAACTCGCACCATGCCATAATCCTGTCAACATCCATACGATTAGCAAATTCCTTAATGTTTTGCCCATACCCCCTCTATTCCCCCCAAGTGGAATATACACATATGAGCGGAACCAAGAGCCAAGTGTCATATGCCATCTTCTCCAAAATTCGCTTATGCTCCTTGATGTATATGGATAGTCGAAGTTCTTAGGGAAGTGGAACCCGAGCATTTTCCCAAGCCCGATTGCCATATCCGAATATCCGGAGAAATCAAAATATATCTGGAATGTAAAGGCAAGTATTCCGATCCACGCCGTTAAAGTCGATAGCGATGTAATCTCCATAGCCTTTACAGTTGTCCATAACATTCCAATATTGTTCGCTATTAGGACCTTTTTGGCTAGGCCCTTTACAAAATGCCCGACTCCTTCGCCGATTAGGGTTAAATTAATTTGCCTGTCCTCTAATTCCCGTTCAACATCCTCATATCTAACTATCGGGCCGGCAACAATTTGAGGGAACATCGTAACATAGGCGGCGAATTTAGTAAAATTCTTTTGCACCTTTATATTTCCAAGGTAGAGATCGATTGTATACGACATACTTTGAAATGTGTAAAAGGAAATTCCAATAGGTAGTGGTAAATTCGGATTAAATAGCTTTAAACCGAAAATAGAATTAATATTAGTAATAATAAATGAGCTGTATTTAAATGTAAATAGTAAACTTAAGTTCATTACTACTGATAGAATTAAAAATATTCTGCGTATCTTTGGCTTATCGTCGAATTTATTAATCAGCAGTCCTGCCGTATAGTCAATTGAAGTTGATATAATCATAATAATTACATAATACGGCTCACCCCACGCATAGAAAATCAAACCCGTTATAAGTAGTATGAAATTCTTAGCTTTCCACGGTGTTATGTAGTATAAAAGAAGCACTATGGGTAGATATAAAAATATAAAAGTTAAACTGGAAAAAACCATTTAGGATACTCTGCCTTTCTCTTTTTTAATCGGATTTTGCTGCATTCAGCCTGCAAACTAAATCCCTATACTCATCGTAGTTCATCATGGAATTAATTATTTCTAACATAGAATTTGTTGTCATTAACGATGGCAAAGATAATTCTTTTAATAATAACGCACGCATTTTCGTGCTATTTTCCCGCCCTGTAAATCCGTCATTATATAAATCCAATTTTGTTATCTTCTTGCCCTTTTCTTTCTCATTAGGTATTACTCCCGCCTTTTTAAATGCATCTAGCAATTTCTGCGTTGGTATGCCCTCGACGCCTAATTTCCCCTCCGCTGATGAATGCGCCTTACGCCTTTCCTTACCGAATATATCGGGAATATATACATTTGTGATTTCTCCATCGGTAATAATGCTTTTTATATGGCTCCGAATTAAGAAGCCAGCAGAATCCGAATCCGTTAATATGATAATACCTTTTGTTCGTGCAAACATCCTAATAAGTTCGATTTTCTCCCTATCTTTGAATATCCCGTAACCGTTAGTAGGAATTATAACAGCATCTACTATTGATGATAATTTTATCTTATCATATTTCCCCTCTACAATAATTGCCTGCTCAAGATGTATCAATTCTTTCTTCCCCTTAGTTCAATATAAGCATCTCAACAATCGCCTTTTCTAGTATTGTTCTCCCGTCATTACGGCTTGATTTTAATAACGAATCAGTTCTTGCTAAAATAGATATGCTCTCCCTCAAATGTTCTATTGGCATATTCCTTGTATCACGGAAAGAATTTGTCACTGCGAATCTCCTAGCATAATAGGAATAATCCTCTACTACCTGTGCTGGATCAATGCCATTAATCGCAGCCGATTTCGCCCTATATAAATCTATATATACCATCGATAGTGCCGATAGAATCACAATTGCGTCAATTCGTTGATAGAATAAATCGTCCAAGGTTTCCATCGCTTTAGTGGTGTTTTTTGCGACAATAGCATTCGCCAATGCGAATGAACTAGCATCAATTTGCTTTGCGATTAGCATATCAATTATATCCTCAGTTATTTCACCCTCGCCTACATAGGCGAATAACTTTGTAATTTCACTTGATAGTAGCATTTGGTTGCTCAGTGTTAATTCTGCTAAATACTTAGCATTCTCGAATGATATTGTGCATTTATTCTTCTGGGCGCTTCTCATAATTTGCTTTGCCAAATCCTGAGGTGTTTTAGTTTTCAATTCGCATACATTCGCTGCCGTTTTCGCCAGTGCATTGATTAGCTTAATGTTGTTTGAGCTTTTCTTTCCTCGCTTTAAGTCAATTTCCAATGCCGTTTGATAGATAATTACAACCGTCGTATCCGGTATATCAATAAGCTGCTTTTTAAGAGCATCAAAATCGGATTTATTAAAATCATCAGCATTAAGATCATTAATTGCGACGCATTTCCTATCTGCAAATACGGGGAGTGATTCAATATCATCTAGCAACTTAGATAAAATCAATGCCTTGCCCTCATATTTATTTAAATTAAAGTCCGATGGTGTCTTGCCCACGGCTTTTTTTATTAAAGCATTGACGTATTTCTCAGTAGAATATATATCCTGCCCGAATAGATAATAAACACCACTTGGCTCGTTTGATTTTATCTCCTTGCGTAATGTCGATTCGTCAATAAAGGGCATAACCCATCCTCCTCCTAACTACTTCACCATTCTTCCCGATTATAAAGCATGTTCTTGGGCTCGTGTATATATGCACTACCTCCGCCGTGCTAATGCTGCTTGTCGCCTGAGAATCGTCTAGTAACAATGCGTATCTTGAATTAGATATTGTCACTTCATCATTAATGCTATTCTGGCACACGATAATATCATATATGTTATCTGAGAATTCATCATAATCCTTAGCGTTAATGCAAAGCATCTTAAAATCATCGGAATATAGCTCAAGAGATGTGATTTGCCCATCAGTTGCATTCATACTTATATTATAACCACTATCCCCGTTAATTTCCATATCATTTGCTATATATTTCTTAGAATCCTCGAATATCCTGTCGCTTTCCATAATCTTAATTAACTCTTGCCTCATTACAATGCTTTTAATATTGAATCTTTCAAGCTGCCTATATGCGGCAATGTCGCCTGCATCAAGTAATGGCATGCTAAGAATTCCAATACTGTCAATGTTGTTAATCTCCATATATTCGGCAATTGGCTCCCCTAACTTCTTGCTCTTACCTAATACGAACACATTGCAAGTGTAATTATCGTGCATAATGACTGCACCAGTTTTTGAATCGGACAATACTGTCACGGTGAGATTATCCTTATTGATAAGTTTATATGATACTGCCCCAATTAATAAGATAATGAAGCACATTGCTATCGTCTTACCAATACTCACCCAATTATCGAAAATTATCTTGCAAATAACAATGCCGACTATCGCAATCATTGCCCATATATAGATATATCCTGCGCTGAGCGATATATATGAAAATTGCCACCCAGCAACAATATCAGCAATTTTAAGTAATGCCTTTAGACAGACTTTTGCCACCCATAATAAGGGTATGCCGATAATGCGAATCCCTCCCGTTAGGGCGAATAAGACTGCGCATATTAGCGGCAATGTGCATAGGGGCACCACGAATACATTTACTATTGGTGAAATTATTGAAACCTCGTCCGACACTAGCATTGCTACTGGAATAGTGCATGCGGATGCGCATATTGTCGGTACGATTAGACGGCGAAAATGCCCCAGCATTCCCCTTAGTGGATGAGAAATTGAAAGGTAACGATTAAGCGAACCGCCGACAACGGCAATGCCGAATGTGCCCGATGCCGATAGTAATAATCCTATATCTCGACCGGCGAACGGATTGACTAACACTAATGCGAATACAGCGATAGATAGCGAACTGAGCGTATCGGACTTGCGATTAAAGAGCCGTGATAGATAAAAAATCGTTATCATAATCATCGACCGCATTACCGAAACGGACATACCCGAAAATACAACGAAAACAAGGCAAGCGACGACAATGAATGCTGTTTTAATATACCTATTTAGTTTAAGTAACGATAATATTGCCATGATGAAACCGATAACTATCGATAAATGTAGCCCCGAAACTGCAATTATATGCCCGACTCCTGCACGATATAAGTTGTTTTTCATACTAGCATCTAGACCTGATTTATCACCCGTCAACATCGCACGTAACATTGCACCCTCATCTCCCGGCAAGATTCGGGAAATCCCCGTGTTAATATAGTCTGAATATTTGCGAATATGATAGATCAGCTCTCGATCATTGTTGGGGACAATTTCAACATCCCCCCATGATGAGGCGACAAGGAAAATTCCCTGCGATTTATAATATGATTTTTGCGCAAAGTCCTGCGTATCTACCGGAACACGTAGCTTCGCTTCTGTTATAATTGTATCGTAATAAGTCGCCCCAACATCTGCGGCGAAAAGGTTAATTTTGACTTCTTTGCCCTCAATTGTTGTTCTTATAGTATANGTAGCCATATCTTTATCTAGATAATTTATATCAACAATTCTACCCTCAACGTCTTGTTCCGTACCATCATAATTTAGAAAAGGTGCGTAAATGTGGCGCTCATACAATCCATATACTAACAAAGCAGCGGCAAAGAACATTGCAATAAATACTGTGAAAAATTTGCTGCTGCTTTTGAGCATCGGTATCATAATAAAGCTTAAAAGCAGTAGCATTATGCCGATAATGAGCAATTCCCAGTAACTAAAAAATGGCGCAATTAGCAATCCAGCAAGATATGAAAATCCTATCACTGGCATCTTACGCACCAACTTTTAGACCCCCCTAGAATGTCAAGGAGGAGCTATTCTTTTATTTAAAGAATAGCGGCAATTCCTCCAAATAAATTATGTCATCACGTTTTGCTGCATCTCCCTCAGCTAGAACGGCGCATTTACCAACAATATTGCCGCCCGACTGATTGATGAGCACCTCCATAGCGTGGAGTGATTCGCCCGTGCTAATAACGTCATCGACGATCAGCACATTCTTACCGTTTAATGCATCTGCTTCACTTTTATCTAAGTAAAGTGACTGTACCCTATCCGTCGAAATAGATTTAACCTCCACCATATACGGATCCGACATATAGAGTTTTTTCATCTTTCTAGTCACGATATATTTCTTCCCTAATTGCCTTGCCATCTCATATGCTAGTGGAATGCCCTTACTCTCAGCTGTGACAATTATATCGCATTCGGGCACCTTTTCAATTAGCGCCTTTGCCGATGCAATTGTAATTTCCACATCGGAAAACATTATAAATGCGGCTATACTCACTTTATTATTAATTGGGCAAATAGGTAGCTGTCGTCGCAGTCCCGCAATTTCCATTGTGTAATAATCCATTTTTATCATCCTTAATCTAAGTTGCTTTAAACCTATCCCATCCTCATATCAAGTTTTTTACCGCCAATAAGGTGGAAATGCAAGTGAGAAACAGTTTGCCCACCATGCTCTTTGGCATTAGTCACTATTCTGAATCCTTTGTCAAGCTTTTCTTCCTTTGCAATGCTTGATGCAACTTCAAAAATTCTTGCTATTAAATGTGAATTCTCGCTATCAATACTGGCGGCACTATCGATATGAACTTTCGGTATAATTAGCACATGCGTCGGTGCGACAGGATTCAAATCCTTGAATGCAATCACTAAATCATCTTCGTACACTTTAGTGCAAGGAGCCTCACCCTTGCCAATTTTGCAAAAAATACAGTCCATCACTATCCTACCTTCCTAAATTTGTTTAGATTCCTTCAACTATGCTTTCCAATGCGTTCAATGCTTCGGGGAGTTTGTTTATGTCGCCAACACCTGCCATTGCGCTATCGGGACGTCCCCCACCTTTTGAGCCTGTAATAGCAGCAACTTGCGATACGATTTTTCCAGCATGTGCGCCCATCTTAACGGCAGACTTCCCGCTTATTGCAAGCAGGGTTGTCTTGTTATTCGATGTTCCTGCAATAACTGCAATAGCATTGGGGTATTTATCCTTAATTGTATCGCCCATCTTTCTGAGTGCATCGTTCGATACTGATGAGAATTCAGCGGTAATTACGGTAAAATCATTAANCTGCTTTGCGCTATCAATGATGTTGTCAAGTTGCGACTTTGCCATCTTTTGATTAAGCTCATCTATTTGCTTC
>JGI24708J26588_10002466_pt1 | contig 13973 bp, 16 predicted proteins | sample BioPla1DNA2_FD_26588 | JGI IMG/M metagenome (IMG submission 26588) | reverse complement strand
GCAGGTCCAAAAACAAGCCCCATCACCGCACCAATTCCTAAAGTACCACCAATGCTGATAGTCAAGTCTTTAACTTTCTCTGTCGTGTTTTTCGTTTCGTCCATAAACGATTTCATACCCTTTTTACCTAGAGCAAAAGCACCAACAACACCGCCAACACCGATAAACGCTTTAGTCAAAGGCGAAAGCCCAGCGGCCGCACTTTTAGCACCACTTTTTAAAGAAGTGAAAAAGCCTGCGCCTGCCAGTCTAAGTGCATTAAAAGTATCTGAAAACCTACTCCATAAAGCAATCGCACCTTTAACAATAGCTGTGTTTTTAAGGAAACCTACAATATCCTTTATTCCTGCAATCATTTTTCTGATTTTCCAACCTGCAAATAAAACGCCGATTGTTTTTATTAAAGGCATCACCTTTTTAAACCATTTAGGCATATCGACTGTTAAAAATTGCTTTACTTTTTGATAAATTTCCTCTGTTCCCTTTTGTAATCCGTCAAGGAAGTTGTATTCAGGCAAGTCAATCCCTAAAGATGACCCCGTCGCACTGTTTCCAGCACCGGCACTAGCCGAGTTATCTTTAGTGCCGATTATATTCAACTGGTCTATGCTAGACAGCGTTCTTTTCAACTCTTTAACTGTTGTGTTTGCCTCCTCTGCCGTGTCTACAATATTAGACAGCCCGTTTCCAACAGACGAATAATCTATCGTTGGCAATTCAAAACCTAAAGAAACGGCAAGTTTTTGAGCAAGTTCCGTTAGAACTCTAACGACAGCCTGCACATAAGGAACTATTTTAATAAGTATTGGAATAAACAAGTTACCCAAAGCACGTTGTAGCTGCTCGGCTTGTTGGCTTAAAANTCTCAAAGCATTAGTTGGCGTCATAATCGTTCTAGCCATGTCGTTCATAGCTTTTTCGCCTTGTGTCATGATTGTGTAATAACGCAACTCAGCTTTTTCCGATTGTGTCATGGCAGTAAGTCTTTTTCGTATGCCTAATTCGTTCGCTTTTTGCTGTAAAGTCACTTGGTCTAAGGCAAAACCCAGCCTACGCAACGGTTCTAGCTCGCCAGCTAACCCAGATTGTAGTTTAAGCATAGCATCTTCAATTTCTAAGTTGTAAAAAGACGCCAAGTCATAGCCTAATTGTGTCAAGTTTTTACTGATAACATTAGACGTTTCAGATAACGCACCAAAACCACTTGTAATGGATTGGAAAACACCTTGAAAGCGTATAAAATCAGAAACATCCACGCCCAAAGCCTCATTCGCCGCTTGAGCAAATGCAAAAGCCTCCTCTGCGGCGTCACCCATTGCGACTTCGAAAAGGTTTAAATTCTCTATGTAAGCGTTTGAATTAGCTATCCAATTACTAACAGAATTTATTATTTTATGTATGGAGAAAAATCCAACAACAGCACTACCAAATCTACTACTGATTATACTTCCAAGTGTTCCAAAGCTTTTCTGTGTTTTGTAGTTAGAGTTCTTCAATCTCTCGTTGCTTGTAATAATTCTTTGAATTTTAGACGGTAAAGCACTAAAGCCCCTTGAAACTTTCTCCATTTCGTTTGCCAATGGTTTTAACGTCGTTGCGACTTTGTTTATCTGGGTTGCAAACAGCTCTAAGTCCATTTTACCGAGCGACTTCGATAATTCAGGCAACTTTTTAAGCTGATTAATCACCGGCGCTAAGTTTGTTTTGCCTAACANCTCTAAAGGCTTTAACGCTGCAACAATTGAAGTCGCAACTGTTTTAAAGCTAGATGTGTCAACAGAACTAAGCGAATTAACAATGCTAGGGAGCTTTTGGAGAGAATTAAGCGTACCAGTGAGATTAGTTCTACCTATCGTTTCTAATGGCTGTAAAGCCGTCACAAGAGCTGTTACGCTGTCCGTTTGAGGAATAGGAATTGTATTTAAAGTAGCTATCGTTTCAGCAAGAACAGATACACCTCTTTTGAGTTTAGTCGTTCTCAAAGATGGCATACTGTTTACTGCTGAAAAGCTATCTATAATTGGTGAAATTTTCGCCGATAGATTACCAACACCACTTAATTTTGAAGTAGCGTCAGTTATCAGTTGTATAGACTTTGCTAGTTTTTCTAAATTTTTAAAGCCTGTCGATTGGCTTTTCAGCTTTGACAGGCTTTCTGTTAATTTATTCAAACCAGAATAAGCTTGCGAGCTGTTTTCGGTGATTTCTATGTTTAGTGAATCAATATTAAATGAACTCATTTTCACTATCCTTTCGCTTATTCTAATTTAGGACGGTTTTTAAATTGTCTGCGTAAATTCGACATTAGTATTTTTGCGTTGGCTATTTCAGCCTCTTCATATTCTCTTTGAGTCTTTTGTTGTTCCTCTGGCTTTGCTTGTTTTGTAAAAGGCAAGTCCAAATAAGGCTCTGCTTTGCCCGTTTTACTTCCCCAGTTCAGCACGGGGGATAGTCTGCCAATTGCCTCATAAACATACCTGCCGTTAAGCCACCTCGCCATATCGTCTTTTTCAAAACGAATATCATCGGCACGCCTATAAACAATAGTTCGCCAAGACTCTTTATACCAGAACTCGTCAAACGTCATGCCAATTGACATATAATAAGGGCAAGCTTGAGCAAAAGATTGACGCAAGGAGGGGGAGGGCTTGTTTACCCTTTCCTCCTCCACTTCACCTTTTTTTCGCCACCGTCACCTTCCCAAGTTGCGTTGATTGTTTGGAAATATAGCTTAAGCAACTCAGAAACAATATCGGCTCTATCCTCACCGCCTAGGCTTCTCCACATTGACTCAATATGTCGTCTATTAACGTTAGGGTGGTGCATTTTAAATGCATAATTAAACAGCTGTTCTGGATAAATGAGCGTATGCGTCGCTATTTTATCAGCATCAAAACCTGCATACTGTAAAGCTGAGGCTGTGTCACGATTGAAGTCTAGTGTGTATTCTCTGTCATCCCAATCAAGCAAAATCGGATTGACGATTTCAATCTCTTTCTTTTCGCTTGCTACTGTCTTTGAAGTTGTTTTTTCTGCCATGTTATTCTCCTTTTATTTAAACTTAATTTTTTTACAATTATGATGTTGTCGCTCTGTCTGCTAGTTCAAAGCTTGACTCAACTGCGATTGTTCCCGTCATTTCAAGTGGCGAGTCAACACTACCACCAATCGTACTAAGTGGATAAGGCTTGCCGCTGAAAAAGTCTGCGTCCGATAAAGATGGGTGCTCGATTGTAAAATACATCTTTGTGCCAGCTGTCATTTCCTCAAAAGTACTCAGCATTTTTTCCCACGCTGTAACAGCTGTATCATTTCTGTTCATGGTGATTTGAATGTTTCCCGGCTCACCTAACAAGCCGCCGATAGAAACGTGTTGATACATTTCGTTAAAGTCTGTAACTTGGTGAGTTGACGCCTCTGTTGTGCTTTGCGGAATATCTTTTACTTCTGGTAAATATGTATAGCCAGATGTCGGTCTAGTTGTGCCCGTTGCATAGCCGATTTTTAAACCAGCTGAAAGTATACCTACACTCATATCGTTCCTCCGTATGATGTTTAATTTGTATAAACGTATCCGTCTTTGGATATTATCCCTGTTACTCTTGCTGTTTCTCTATAAATTGAAGTGTTTGAAAAGTTCGGAATAGGCTGATAAAATGTTCTGATAAACCCCATTTTTGCGAACTCGTTCAATATATCAGCAGAAATATTTTTGCACTGTTGCTTTTTCCCAGATGTCAAATTGCTGTAAACGTTAATTTCAAACGTGACTTCTGCATGATTTCCAAAAACACCGCTTTCAGTTACGCTCCTTGAGTCAAAGTGTAAAATATTTGAAAGCTGTACGATTGAAACTGCTGGAAATCTATTTGGTGTGTCTATTGCCTCGCCAACAATGAAAATTCCATCATATTTGGCTCTTAGTACATCTGCCACTTGTGAATAGATTTTCGTTTCATGGTCTATCACTTAAACACTTCCTTTGCGATTGATGGGAAAAGCCTTTTTAACTCTTTAACCGAATTGTGAATGAACGGTCTGCTCGGCATTCCCTCTGTAAATCGCCACGTTCCGTCGTCTGCTGGATAAAACCAACCAATTCGGCCATCTTTAGTCACAACGTAAGTTGTACCACCGCCGTATTGGTATCCAATTTCAGCCATTGCCTCTCCTGGATAAGGCGACGTTTTACCAACAACGCCCGTTCCAAATTCGACAAAAAGAGCATAGTCACAATCAATGAGAATATATCCTGCGTTTTCGGATTCTGAATAAAAAACAGAAACGCTGTTATAAAGTTCGCCCGTGTCTAATATGTCAAGATTTAGAATATTTTTTCTAACAATTTCAACGCCTTTTTCACTTAGTCTTTTTATCAACTTAGCCGATTTGCCTTTAATACTTTTTTTATATTCATTAACTTCTGCTATCGCCTTGTCAATGTCTTTTGGAGTTAATCGAAACGATATGGTTTTAGCCATCAGTTTTTATTGCCTCCGTAACATCTACTTGTCGAATAGCGTATGAAATGGAATTTATTGAACGAGCCACTCTCTCTACCACGAAATTATAGCCATTATTAGTGTCTGCTCCGTCAATCCAAAGTACCGTTTGCTCATCTATATCAAGATTGATGTTGTTAGTTGTCATAACTCGGTCATAGTCCAGCAAATTTCCAAAGTATTGCGTATCAGCCGTGCCTTTATTTGGCGAAACGGACAGCCACGCCTCTTTTAGCTCACTATAAATAGGGAAATATGAACCTGTTGCGTTTCCGTAATCGTCATATAATTCTTGTATGCCAGTTTGATTTTTATAAAAAACCTTTGTTTTGTTTCTAATTAGCCCCATTTTCACTCCTTGTATAAAAACAAAGCCAATAAACCAGCTCTGCCCTCACTGTATTTATATTTGTGGTGACTATGAGTGGAAAGGAGGAACCCACTCATAAAGTCGCCTTTTTGCCACCACTATAAAAAGAGAAAACTCTTTCTACCGCTTTAATATTTTGCCTTTTGGCGTTAATTCATCAATTAAGCTTTGTGAGAGAACACCTCCGTCGTAAGTTCGGTTTATCCCATTCTCGTTATGGGCAAGTTGCCCCTCCGCTCCACGACGCATAATCATTTCAATAGTAGCTCTTGCCACCCACGAATGATATTTCGGGATATCTGGCAAAGTTGCCGTTTCGTCGAATGGATAAACTATACTTGTCGCTTGCTGTTGAGCGTCGTTTATATACGCCTTCAGCAAGTTTTCCTCTGATATATATCGTTCATAGTCCGTTCCGACAAGTTTAGCCTTTACCATTTCAAGAGCCGTCATCTTTCCCCTCCAACTCTTTAATGGCATTTGCAACCGCAATTAATTTTTCATCTTTGGTTTTGCAAGAAGAAACGTCTACACCATACCCCTTGGCATAATCGTCAAGAATAGACTCTCGAACAAAGCCAGTGAAAAATTTGCCAGTTTCAATATACTTTTTAATCTCATTATCAACAACGATTTTTGCCTTTTCGTCGGACTCTGCCTTTTTCTTTTCCTGCTCTACCTTTTTATTAGGCGTTTCAACGGGTTTTTCAGGTTCAACCTTACCCATTTGTAGCATTCTCACCGAGCCTCGCTTAAATAGGCGGTTATAATCAGCGTCGTTGATGTTGCCCACTTCACCAGTACCATACACTTTAGCTTTGTATGATGTTGGTTTTAAAAATTCTACCCTCAAAACAATCCTCCTTTTTCAAACAACTAAGGGTTTACGTTCAAAATNCCCACTGTATCAATCATTTCAAANGACGGCAAGAACAAGCCTGAAACAATCGTTTGAACATTAACTGGGTGTGGCTCTTTAATCGTTGTAATAGCAATTCCACCGCCGACGATTTGAATTTGAGCAGTAGAGCCGCCACTTAGCAAATCAACTTCCTCTGGTGTACGACCGTAATATGTATTGCCGAGCGTTGTATCAGGAATTAAAGTGAAAACGTCATCAGGGAAGAATTGAATACTTGTAGTAGACGGCCTGCCGTCAATCCCAAGCTTTCTATACTTCTTGTTATAAATAGCAACAGTAAGTCCAAACTTGCTAAGCAAATAAGCCTTTACCATATCATCTGTTATAACTGCATTCACCGACGCACCAGAAGTCAAGAACATATCTGCTCTTATTTTTTCACTAGCCTTTAAATAGCCAAATGTTTTGCGTGAGCAAATAGCTTGTGTCGGTCTAGTGCCTGTGTCGTCTTCGATTTTATCAAGCATTGACTCGATGTCAGCCACTGGGTCTGCGTTTTCCGCATCAGTCCAAGCATTATCAACGTCAACCTTATGCCCGCTATCCATGTTGTAGTTATACTCATAAGGAGTAGAGTTGTCTGTAATATCGATTTGCCCAGTAGAAAGTAACTGCATGCGCATTCTTTCCGCTTGCACTTCCGCACCGAGATAAAGGTTATATGCGTCATCGAAAATCCTGCGAATAATCTCTTGAGAATAAACGTCTCCTCTTGTGTTAGACAGCAATTCAACGACTTTTTGCCTATCTAATTCGCCAAGTCTCATGGACTCACGGAAGAAAGGAATTTCAGTTTCAACTTTACTAACGCCAATCCTCTCACGAACAGTTGCTTTAGAATCAAAAGACGACGGCATAAGAGCAACTGGTAAGCCATTTGCGCCCTTAAACCACTCTAGCGAAAGTCTGTCGGTAGATTTGTTAGGAAAAAGCACTTGCCCCAAATAAGGGGTTGAGTTAGACGACAATTCGGTGATAAAACCACCAATTTGTTTAGCGTTTATCAAAGAAAAAATATCAGCCATAATTAACCTCCTACACTTTCGTTAATGAATGTTATTTGTTTCAAGGCTGCAATAGCCTCAGCTGTAGGAGCGTCTGCTATCTCTGTTAGCTTTTGTACGTCAACAAAGCCGTGAATTAGCAACGCCGCACTAGCATCACCGTGTGTTACGTCAACGTCGTAAAACAAAATGCCTTGTGCTGTTGCGTCGTTAGCTGGCAAGATAGTTCCAGCCTTTACAATCTTTTTTCCGTCTGAATTCGCCGTAACCCCAGCGCTTGATACTGTGTAAGTCTTATTTACATAGTGGTCGGGAAAAGCGACAACAGAAACAATTGATTTGGTGAAATCTGTTTGAGTAAATTTCATTCAATACCTCTTTCTTATTTAAAATATTTGTTTCGCTGTTCAGCAATCTCGTCTTGATTCACTGTGACAGCTTGAGCAAGTTTAACTCCGATGTTTTCCCCTTTGATACTGCCAGCAGAATTGCCTGCAGGCGAAGGAGTGCCTTTCAGTATTTCAACTTCTTTTTGCTGAATTGCCTCGGATTTTTGCTTAGCAATTAAATTGGAAAAATCAGTTGCAAGCTTTATGGTTTTTTCTTTATCTTCGGAAACAAAACTGCTGACAATTTCCGAGTAATCTTCTTCAGTTAACCCAGCTTGTGTAAGAATTTTTTCAGCCTCAAGTCGATTATATTTAATAGCAAATTCTTTTTTTAGGTTTTCAACTTCCTCAATAGCTCTTTGTGCTTTTTCGCTTTCTGTCAAACTCGCCTTTTCTATTTCCGCTTGACTTTTTTTAAGTGTTTTGAGTTCCGCCTCAACCTTGTTAAATTTCCCTCTTGCTACATAATCGCCAGTCGAAAGATTAGCAAGCTTGACTTCACTTTCTTTCCCTTTCAGCTGTTCCTCTAGCTTTTCATATGTTTCCTCGTCTAAGTAGGCTTTTAAAAATTCCATTGATATTCTCCTTATGTTTTTTTATTATCGTTTTCTCGATTTAGTTCCACTGTTTCCCCAGTAGAAGTAGGGTTATGTTCATCTGCCGTTTGAACGACAGTAAAATCATCAACTTGTATTCCTTTTTTGTCTAAAATCTGCTTTTGAGCCTCAACTGGCAATTCAGCCATATTTAAGGCAACCGTCATTTCAATGTTTTTGCCAAGATTAGGGCTGTTATCAGCAACCGCCTTATCATCAGCAAACAACTCAACCGCTTGCAAGGAAGATGCCGGCTCAACTCCACACGCAAGTAATGTAGCTAATGTTTGAGCCTTTACTTGCATATTGTCGCTCAACGAGCGAGGCATTTTAATGTCAATGTCTGTTGCTCGCAATTCTTTAATTTTTGACGGAACAAACTTTTTACAAATCGTTAAAGCTATTTTAATTAACTCTCGTTCGCTTTTATTAAAAAACTTCTCCGTCAACATTGCTCTAGCGTGAGCCGTATTCCAACCCGTCCGTAAAGATACAGCTTGCCCTGTATCGCCACCGCCACCGTTACGGTTTTTTTGGTCTGGAATTCCCATTATCTGTTGAGCTGTATCTATCATATGAGCAATTGTTACCTGAATGTCTGTATGCGAAATGTCATACTTTAACAGTTTAGCATCTGGCGATAAACCGCTCCCCGCTGTGCCTTTAAGAAGTAATATTCCATTCGTTCCTGCTGAATCAATTATTTCTTGGTCTACATCAGCATTTAAAATAACAGTAAGGCTATCAACCGTTTGAGCAACAGCATCTATCCTGTTACTTTCTAGCTCGTTGATAGCGTCTAACAAAGGAATTACTGGCTCAAATACGCCCATTCTTTCAGGATTTAGGATATATTCTATCAGTGGCAATCCGCCCATAACGTGATATTTACTTGAAACAACCTCATATTTGTTATTCAGAACAAACATTTCCGTTTTTGTGTAAACGTTATATAATGCATTTTCCTTTTCGTCGCTCGTGATAATAACACCTGCAAGCGGAGTTGAAAATACATCCCTGCCATATATAACAAACGCCTTTCGAGGGTCAACCGACGTTATATTAAACGGCTTTTCGTCTGTGTTTTCACTCGTCGGCTGTATAAACCTATACGCTTGCCCACAAATATACATCCATTGTGCTAAATGCCCATCGCAAGTATATTTGTTGGCTTCTCTCATGTATCGTTCTAAGTGAGAAATTGGCTCAGATTTTTTACTGTCACCTCTACACGCATACTTAATAGGAAAAGCAAATTCATAAGACGACTTGAACTCTACGGCTTTATAAGCGTGGTTTTCAACAACTTTATTGTTTATCGTTGTAGCATACCGTTTAGTTCTATTTAACACTGCTTGGTTTCCCGTGAAGTAGTTCCACAAAACGTTTATCTCAGCCACGTTACGAGAGTGAATACAACTTGAATTTTGCACAACTTCGGAAACGTTAGACTTGTTAATTTCAGAGGCACTTGTGCTTATTTCAATTCGACCAGCCAAAGTAGTACAATTCGGATTGGAAAAAACAAGCACGTCACTTTTCTCAGATATTTCAAGCACCCCTTTTTTTGTTTATTTTTGTGTTTTCTGTAAGACTCGAACTCACGCACACTGAACATACATTAACGCTGTTACAATCGTCTTATTAACGTCATTAAAACGATAAATCTTCGTTTGCTCAGTTGTTCTCCCCGTTAAACTAAGAAAACTGGTTGGAGGCGAGTGTGGTTTTTCAAACACATCTAACGCCCCTTTTTGTTAAATAAAAAAAGAACGTCGGTACGCATCCAGCCCCTACGTTCTTTTTATTAAATTATGTTTTAGAAAAGCGAAAGGGCAGAGGGCAGTCTGCCCATCTAGGTTTTAAGCCAGTCGCTCTTTCTATATACGAGTATATGAAGTTCAGCACATATCGTCAACACCAAATCACGCAATGTTGGTAAACCACATATCCCTAAGCCCTGTTTTTTCATTCCATATATGGCAAGCTAACGATTTCCAACCGCCAGAATACCCTTGTTGATGTTCCCAATACGAGCTTGAGCAAAGAGTCGGAAGTGTTTTCAATATAACAACTCCTACCTCTTGAACAGCAAAAGAATGGCAATGCCCTGAGTGAATTTCAATGAATTTTGCTTTGGCAAACAAATCTCTATGGTTTTTCGATAGCCAGTCTGTCATATTCTTTTTCGGTGTATCTCCATGCAACCACCCAATCAAGCAATTACCAAACAAACGGCACTTCTGAGGATTAGGCAACGTATCAAAAGTAACGTTTTTATCGTTCCTGAATGCATTTGACGCACTTCTCATTAACATATACCCAGTGTTTCTATCGTGGTTACCGCATATGTAAATAACCTCTACGGGGGCTATTTCGCCTAATATAGTCACACCATCAATTATCATATCCTCAGCAACTTCAATCACTTTCGTAAATCTGCCGTCCATCTGTTGGAAAGTTCCATTTGTGGTGGTCTGCTTGTCATTGTCAACATGTATCAAGTCACCTAATGAAACAAAAACTATTTTCTTGATTTTCTTGTGCTTGCACCGCTCAACAACGTCATTAATCGCCGCAAAATATCTTTCTTTGACAATTTTTAAGTCGTAATTCTCGCCAGTTTCATTTTCCCAACTCAGCATGCCAATATGTAGGTCAGGCAAAGCAATTTCTAATATTTCGCCGTTCGGGTCATATCGCAAGCAATTTATCGGCAATTTATCTTTTGAGTAATCTTTTTTCGTAAAATAGTTGTCAATATCTTTAAAAGTCAACTCTTGCTTGACTTTTGGCTTTACAACTAGCTTGCTTTGACATTGTAGTTGAGTTCCACCACCAAATTGAGCAGATTTTTGAGTTTCCCAGAAATTAAGCTTGTAGTTCACAACTTCCCACTCATCTGTGTCTAGCTTGTGGGCCTCCATAACCATTTTAGGAGTTATTTCTTGACGTTTGTCAAAAATCGTTATAACGTCGGTGAAAATTCGTTCTTTTGTTTTTTCTTGATATTCTTGAGATTGGTTTTTAATTGCAAAGGGAGTTTCACGTTGATTCGATTGAGCTTTTTTCTCGCTAAAATTCACCAAACCTTTATCGGTGAAATATGCGTTCAAATCGTCGCTGAATGTTAAGTCGTTTATCGTTTTACCGTGCTTTTTCAATCTTTGCTTTAATCTAACCATTCTTTTTTTAACGGTTTCAATATTTGCAGGAACTCCAAATTCAGCACTGAAAAATTCAGCCACTTCTTGCCAAGTCCGTCCGTTTTCAACTCGAAAACGGAATATAAAACCATCTTTTTCATTCAAAATTATTTTATTTGACAATTCCCTCTCCTTTTACGTTTAAATCACCATGTACGCTTTAAAACAGCCACTTTACCCGTGTTTCTACCACGAATAAAGACTTCTGCCATCGCCAAGGAGTCAGGTGCGTCATCGTGAACGTTTTTCTTTTTATAAACATAACTACACAATTGGCGCATAAATGTACCGTACATATCAGATTGAGAATATAAACTCTTGTTTTTAAAGTAAAAATTCTTAACGATATTATGGTAAGATTCCCAAATTCGTGTGTGTTTGTTTGCCATCGTTCTTTTCTTAATGATTTGACAGCTAAAATCATGCTTTTCCATGTGTTTTTCTAAATCATCAGCCAAAAGCGACTCAAGGTTAGACTCAAGCATAACGCTGCTAACTTTATACCGAGCAAGCATTTCAGCAGATTGAGGAATTGTAACGTCGGTTTTCTCTCTTGAGAAATAAACGTCAACCAAATAGCAATCCGTTCCATAAACCTCGATAATCGGCATAGCAAAATAGTCACCACCACCAGTTGCAGGGTCTATAACCGCAAAAATAGAGTCTGGCTCTTCGTTTTTTGGCGTGGTATTAAATCTTTGTAGGCTACTTTCAGCAAACAGCATTCCCTCACGCTCAACGGGAACTTGTTGTACCGTTGTCATGAAGTCAGCCTCCGACATCATATCTCGACGCTTTCTATACCATTCCGTTGTATAGTTAAACTCGCAATCAAAATCAAAGTTGCTTTCGTCGTTTTCATCTAGTCCAGGAATTTCAACAACTCTCATTCGGTCACCTTTATCGGAATAAGCCTCTTGAACTCGACCGATAATATCACGAACAGAATATCTCGTTCCTTGACATAAGATTTTACAGTCACCCTCCATACGACCGAATAGGTCTATGGCAACTTTATTCCATTTTGCCTCTAGCCGAGCGTCATTCATAGCCTCAGGCAAATCCTCTATCATATCGTCCATTGTAATTAATTGTTGCGCTCTAGTCGCTCCAACAAACCCCGCCTCAATGGAACGTGCCGCAAGAGTAGGAAATCGGCTTTTTTTCGTTTTGCCAATATCAATCTCATATCTTTTCGCATTCGTTTCTATTGAGCCTAAATTCGGAAAAATCTCTTTATAGCAATACTCAACATCATCTTCAATGAAAGCCAACATTCCGTTATAAAACGATTGGCAAAGAGCGTCACCATAAGCCGTCATAAACTTTGACTTATGAGGAAATCGCCCTGCTAATTGAGTGTTAAACCCTATCATAAGAGTTGACTTACCTGTTCCTGTCGGCTGTGAAATCGTGGCAACATCTACTTTGTCATCTAATATATCTTGATAAACCTGTATTATTTTTAACAGCTTGCTCCTGCGTGGCAAATAAAAAGCCTTTTCATACGGTCTACCCCACTCTAATGCAATCCAATAACAATCGACATTATACGGTGCAAGTAAAAATGTAAAAGAACGATACAAGTTAGCATATCCCTGCCGCTGTACCATCGTATTTGAATTATTCCGCATTTCACGGTCAGCTATCAATCTACCGAATATCGCCTCGTTCTTTGTAGCACCAAGTAACCCTTGAGAAATCAAAGCAGCGCTATACTCATACAATGTAGTTAGATTTTTCACATTAGGAGATTTAGAAAGAATAGAACATAATTTTGAAGTGTTCTCGTTTTCAAACACAAAAAAAGAGCCGTTCCCTAAGAGAGAACTGCCCTTTCTCGTATTAATTTTTTCTTTACTCAATATTCAAACCACCTTTATAGGCAAGTATATTGAGTTTTTCGCTATTCGTCAACAAGTCTACTAAAATTGCAGTCAACTAAAATCACGCTTGTTCTAATTCGATCCGTTTAACAATTCTATACCAACTCGTTCTTGTAATTCCTAACTCCTCACAAGCAGAGGAAACTGTCTTTTCCCCCTTTTTAACAAACTTCATCTCTTTTTTCACAAGATCCACATCAAACGACGGTCTGCCCTCTTTGTAGTTTGGGTTATTTGCTTTAGCATACGCTTTTCCCTCTTGAGTTCGTTCAACAATCATATCTCGTTCAAACTCAGCAAACGCAAAAAACATTGTTCTCATCAATTTGCTTGCAGGTGCGTTATCCAATATCCCCATGTTCAAAATGTGAACGGTTACATCACGCTTTAGTAACTCCTCAATAATGGAAGTTCCATGAATTGTACTTCTCGCCATTCTGTCAAGTTTCGTAACAATCAGAGTATCGCCCGCTTTTATAACTTTCATTATCTCGTCAAATTTAGGTCTATTTTTTTTCGTACCAGTAAAACTATCACACAAAACTACATCTGCCCCAGCCGACTTAAGTAGCTTTTCTTGTATCTCCAAGCTATTACCATCTTTCTTTTGCGTCAATGTGGAAACTCTCGCATATCCGTATTTCATTTTAAGACTTCCTTTCTATCGAAAAAGCCCCATTCGGTTTCTTAGCTCCACTTCTAGGCTGTATAACAAGTTCGTAATCCAACGCAGATAGCATTTTTAAAACCGTTTCAATCCTTAAATCGCCATTCCTCAGCCTTTGCCCAACCGCCCCTCTACCAAGCCCTATCCTTGCACCTAGTTTATCTTGGCTTATATTTTGTTGTTTCAGAACCTCTCTTAACGCTTGTTGAATATTCATTTTAAATCCTCCTTGTTTGCTTTTATCTTATTTTAGCACACAACGANNGAGTTGTCAATACCTTTTTGAAAAATATTTTAAATATTTTCAGCTTTGTTTTTGAGGGTGGTCGAGGGGTTAAGTCAGTACCCCCGGGGGCGTCGTCTGGAATAGGGGGAGGGCGTCCGCCACCAAAAGCCTTTTATATAGTGCAACTAATCTTTTGAGTAATGTT
>JGI24708J26588_10002462_pt1 | contig 13989 bp, 11 predicted proteins | sample BioPla1DNA2_FD_26588 | JGI IMG/M metagenome (IMG submission 26588) | reverse complement strand
CTATATAAACGACTCCCTTTACGTCCGAATCTTTCATATTCATCTCTTTTGACGCCGCCATTACCCAGCCTATTCTCAATCGATATCGAACTCGTCGTCCGCCTCTTTCTCGTCAGACTCCATCAAGGCATCTTCAATCGTCATCTGCAGGTCTCCGAGGAGTAATTTACGACCGCGTCTGGAGCGACGCGCCGGCCTGCTCGTTTCGACATCCACCTCTTCGGCCCGCTCGGCAAGTTTCGATTCGTAAATTTCGCAAAGATTGCGGTAGTAGAGCAATTCCTTCTTCATCTGCCAAAACTGTTCGCGCTGGCGCAGAAGCTCAGCCTTGATCTCTTCCGCCGTCTGGTTGGCAAGTTCCGTGTCAGCGCGTGCCGATTGAAGCTTTTCGTACGCCTCTTCCATCAGGCTGACGGCATTGACGAGCGCAAGCACTGCTTGTGCCACCTGGTTTAATTGAGGGGATTTCTTGGCGACTTGATTCATCATGGCATCGGCCGTGGCGGCGATGTCACGCATCTTTTGCGGATCATCGGTCGTCGTCAGCTGGTATGTGATTTTTCCGATGCGAGCTTGAATCTGTTCAACAGGCCCGTTCACGATTGACACCTCCTCCAAGTCTCATTATGATACTCAATTCTCGCCTGAGTGACAAATCGTCAACCGGAGCGTTTCGTATAAATCCTTAAACTGGAGCGGCGTCAACTGCTCGGAACGTATGTCGAGTCGAAGTTCCCGATCAGTCAAAAACCGCCTCAATTCGTCAGGGCTCACCTCACGATCGTACGCCAATTTAAGCGCGTTCGTGAGCGTCTTTCTCCTATATTGAAAAACATCCGTCAGGAAGCGATGGAAGCCGGGATCAGCAGCTCGCACTCTATTATCCTGATCATCAGACGGAATGAGAGAAACAAGAGAGGACGTCACGTGCGGTTTCGGTGTAAACGCGTGTCGCGAAACGACACGCTCTTCTCTCCACCGCCCGAAAAGCCCTGTTACAATCGATAAGACGCCGTATTTCTTTGAACCGGAACGTGCCGTAAGGCGCTCGACGACATCTTGCTCAATCATAAAGAGCGCGCGATCCATTGAAGGCAACTCTTGTACTGCATAAAGAATGAGGTCGGTCGTCAAATAGTAGGGCAAGTTACCGAACACGATCAGACGCCCGGTCTTATTCCGTGTATGCACTTGAAAGTCAACCTTGAGCGCATCCTCATACAGAACAAGCGGCTTTGTATGCAAAGTCGAAAAAAGCTTTTCATGCAACGGCTGAAATTTGCGGTCGATCTCGACCGCAATGACGTCGTCCGTCAATTCCGCTATGCGTCTCGTGATGAATCCGGGACCGGCTCCCAACTCGACGACACGATCGCCGCGCTTCAAGTCGAGAATCGATAAAATCCTCTCAATAACCTTGTCATCAATGAGAAAGACCTGCCCGAGTGAATGTTTCGGTCGCAGGTCGAATTCACGAAGTAACGCACGATAAGAGATGTTTGTCATGCTTCAGCAGTCAAGGAACTTACGGTCACGGTGTGATGATATAAATGCCGTTCGTCCAATTTCTGCGCGTGAGAAGTTTACACTCATCAGCGTCATAGCATAAGTCGAAATGCTTCCCGCTTCTGTCGCCGACGACGGCCATTCCGTAGCCCCTCACAAAGACAACAGTTCCGCGCGGGTAAATTGAAGCATCTGATTTCGTTACAGCGACGATCCCGCGTTGCGCGAGCAAGCCGGACGCAGTGCCGTGACACGTCGGCGTCGTGTGCCCCAACCAGCATTTGCCTTCGCGATTAATCCTGTGCCTACAGACGGCGACGCCGTCGTAGTGCGTCGCCTTACGTCCCGGCATCTTCTGGGTATAGGTGAACGTAATCCCGTCGATGGTGATCGTTCCGTCTCCATTGTCGGTAAATGTCTCGTAATGGCGATTGATCGACGAACTGCCCTCTTTATTGATCAGGCCGTACTGCTTGAGAATCTTAAGGTTGGCGTGAGCAGCGCTGTTGTTGCCCGGATTCACAAACTGAATCCCGCCCTCCGGCGGTTCTAACGTCGTCCCCTTCGTCGTGGTCGTGGTGGTTGTCGTCGCAATCGTCTCCTCGGTCGCGGGCTCTGTCACCGCCTCAGTCGCCGAAGTCATCTCCGCCGCTGTCGTCGCGGTCGTCTTCTCTACCGTTGACGTCGCTGTCGTCTTCTCTGCCGTTGTCGTCGTGGTCGTCTTCTTGGACGTCGTCGTGGTCGTGGTCGTGGTCGGCGGAGGCGACGTCTCCGTTACAGGTCGATACTTTGTAATGAAATCGCGCGAAACATAGCCGATCACGAGACCTGACAAGCGCACCTTCGCCCACTCATCGTTCAACGCGATTACGCGCAACGGTGTACCGTAATCGAGCTGTTTAATGACTTTTGACTTTGTCGAGGGCTCTTCACGCAAGTTGAGACCCGCCTCCGAATTAGCATAGTAGCGGATATCAACAACCTTAAAAGCATTCGGATCGCGCGTTGTCGTCGTCTTTACTGTTGTCGTCGGTTCCGTCGTTGGCGGCTGTGACATCGGAGTGTCCGCTTCGTTATCCGAACGATACGCTTCGATCTCGATATCTTCCGTTAAATTCTCTGTCTCAGTGGTGGTGGACGGCTGCATGTGCTCTAAATCAAGGTGGTGGCGATCAATAACTCCCGGCATATCGACGTTGGCCTCATGATCGTCATCCTGCGGCTCATCATCGTCAACATCCGTTGTTCGGGGAAGCGTGAGATCATCGGCAGGGACGAATACGGCGGCCTGCTCCGTGTAATCGGAGTCAGTGATAAGACGAACTGCCAGCGCAACAAAAACAGCTGCCACTAAAACAAGCGCAGTTGTCATCAACATCGCGTCAATTCTTCGTCTACGTCGCATTTGTTTCCTTTTTCAGCACAAGCAAAAGATGTGCAGTCCCTTAATGCGTGTACACATTTTATGATGACTTCACAAAAAATGCAATACCCCGCATTAATTACCGTCTTTTTGCCGATTCGATATGCATTATCGACGCATTTTCTTTTGTCTTTATTCAATCGTCTCTGGTCATAAGGCTCAATTATCCGTCCCATCTATTCTCCGGCTTGCTTCAGTCACGTCCGGAAACGAGATCAGCTTCATCATAAAAATGCCACTTATAGTAATCCGGTATGCTAAACTGTTTTCATCGGATGCGAACTGACGCAAACAACAGATCATGGATGAGACAGAGTGTTTCTGCACCGCCCAGTGATCTTGCGGCTATTATAGAGAGGGGAACGGAAGCGATATGAGACGACCACGCTTTCTTTCGGGTAAAGACGATTTCGTCCCCATTGAGGAACAAAGATCACTTGAGGCAGACGAAAAGGAATTTCCAGATCGCCCCTCATCCTCCGGTGAGCCCCCTACGGCACAATCCAATGATGGATATTCGGATGATCGGATTCAATCATCCGAACTCTCGGGCCCAACTTTCGAACATACCGGGATTCGCAAAGCTTCCCTTAATCTTTCCGGCACAAAAGACCGCGCCCCGCAACGTGAAACACTGGGAAGCGCAAAAAATCGCGACAAAGTCCTCTCTGTACCCGCAGATACGGCAGGTCGTGCCGATTCGCGGTATGATCGATCGGTGCCGAAAAAAGATATCGGTTATTCAGCGAGGACCTACACCATGAGACCCGATGAGAGAATTAGCAAGGACGAATCTGACACTTCAGGAAAGCGAATTGTATCGGATACTCAAACAGATTTCCGGGAATCTTATCCGCCCGACCAAGAAATGGTTACAAAAAAGAAAAATGTTAAGGGCGACCCGAAAAGCGCGTCCAAAAAACGGAAAAACCGCACGATCTCCCGTATTCTGACCTTACTGGCCGTTCTTTGCTTTGCATTGGGATTCTACTTTCTCATTTTGCCGTCGATCGTTCATAAGAATCAGGACAATGCCGCTCAGGAATTACTCGATAAACTGAAGAAACAAGAAGAAGCCGGAGAGACAGGTGTAGTTGAAATAACCGTCAAAGCGGGAGACGTCAATGCGCCCGGCAGTTTCAGCCCCGAGTACGACGTCATTCTCCGACCTGGCGAAACACTCAGCCCCGACAGCCCCGCCTTCACGGAAGAAAAGATCGACCGCGATGCGGTGATCAAGATAAAAACCGATACGATTATGCGAATCCCGAAAATAGATTTGGAAATCGCCGTCGCGCCTAACGTCAGATCCTCTTCCCTTTGGGTTCTGCCCGGCCACTATCCTTCAAGCGCTAAACCCGGCCAAAAAGGCGTCGCCGCCTATTTCGGACACCGCATGTACGGTAAAGGACGCCACTTCAATCGTCTCAACGAGGTTGAGAAAGGCGACATCATCGAAGTTCAGCGCAAGGGTAAAATATACACCTACCTCGTCGACGCTCAAAAGATCATCGAACCGATTGATCTCGGCCAATATGTTCTCGAAAAGACATCAAAGGCGAAGATCCTTCTCGTCACATGCCATCCGATCCAGACAACGGGTGTACCAAAATACAGGATCGTGGTGCAAGGGCACCTGACCGATGTCAAGGACGTAAATTAGAAAAACGAACAGGCTAAAACGTATATTATTCGTCGAAGAGTTCGTCGAGCGAAAGGTCGGTCAGGACAGTCGAAAGGATAGCCGCTTCTTCGCGCGAAAGCGTGACGCCTTTCCCCATCTTCGTGTGGTCGGGTGACCAATCGCGAATATCAAGCTTAGGTGACGCACCGTTCCAGCTGACAAAGTTGAGTTCACGGCTCCAACCCGATTTTGCACTGCTCGAAAGCACTGCAAGCTCTTTTTTAATTTCGAAAGTAAAACTTGCCATTTCTTTCCACCTTCTTGTTTTTTATCATTAACTCCGGATACTCCGAAGTCCCCTCACATTTAACGCAGGCTTTTCGGATCGACTTTCCAGATATCCTCGGCGTAGTCGCGAATGGTGCGATCTGAGCTGAAGTGTCCGCTTGCACAGATGTTATTCCAGCACATTTTCGCCCAGTTGATCTGGTTGCGGTAGGCTGCATACGCCTTGTTGCGCGTCTCGCGAAAATCGGCAAAATCGCCGAGTACGTAGTACGGATCACCCTTCTCATAGCTTGAGCCGCGGAGAAGACGATCGTAAAGGGCGCGGAACATTCCCGTATTGCCGTCCGAAATGGAACCGTTCACCAGCGTGTCGACAGCGCGCTTGAGACCTTCAATGTTTTCATACTGCCAGTGCGACGTGTAATACTTCTTCGTCGCTGGGAAGTCTTTCAAGCGAGGTCCGAACATAAAGGCGTTCTCCTCCCCTACCTGTTGAAGAATCTCAATGTTCGCACCGTCGTACGTGCCGACGGTCAGCGCGCCGTTCATCATAAATTTCATGTTGCCTGTACCGGAAGCTTCCATACCGACCGTTGAAATCTGCTCGGAGATATCGGCGGCGGGGAAAATCTTCTCCGCGAGCGAGACGTTGTAATTGTGCATGAAGATGACGCGCATCTTGTGACTGACGTCGAGATCGTCGTTAACGATGCGGGCAATCTCATTGATGAACTTGATCGTCGCCTTAGCGAGGAAATAGCCGGGCGCCGCTTTAGCTCCGAAGATATAAGCGACGGGCGGCGGATTGAGAAGCGGATTTTCCTTCAGCTTGTAGTAGCGGTCGAGAATTTCGAGCGCATTCATCAGTTGGCGTTTGTACTCATGGAGTCGTTTGATCTGGACATCGAAAATGAATGATGCATCAATCTCGATTCCCTCGCGCTCTTTGATCAGGCGTGCGAGACGTTCTTTGTTACCCGCCTTGATTTCGAGGAGCTTGCGCATTTCGCTCGTGTCGTCCGCGACTCCCTTCAGCTCCAGAAGACTGTCCATATCGGTCAACCAAGCATCGGAGCCGCTGAGACGTGTCAACATGGCGGAAAGTTCGGGGTTGCACAAATTCAGCCAGCGGCGCGGCGTGACTCCGTTCGTCTTGTTTCTAAACTTATCGGGCCACCAGCGGTAGAAAGGATTGAAGACTTCCTGTTTCAATATTTCGCTGTGAATCTTCGCCACTCCGTTGATGGAATTGCACGCATAAATCGCGAGAAGCGCCATATGGATCTGATTATCGTGAATAGGAGCGAGCGCATCGATCTCTTGCTCGTTGTGGCCCTTTTCGAAAGCTTCTTCCCTGAATTGCTTGTCGATCATCTCGATGATATCGAGAACACGCGGGAACAGGAAACGGAAGATCTCGATGTCCCACTTTTCAAGCGCCTCCTGCATGATCGTATGATTCGTAAACGCAAAGACTTTCTTCACGATTGACCAAGCTTCTTCCCAGCTCTGCTGATTCTCATCGATCAAAAGACGCATGAGTTCCGGTATGGCCAGAACGGGGTGCGTATCGTTCAGCTGGATGATGTTTTTGTCCGCAAAATGCGAGAAGTCATAGCCGTGTTCTTCACGGTACTTACGGACGATCGTTTGCAACGAAGCGGAAACGAAAAAATATTGCTGACGCACGCGCAGGACTTTCCCATCGTACGTCGTATCGTTCGGATAAAGGACGCGACAAATATCCTGGACACGATTACGCATGATGACAGCATCGTCAAACCGCTGCGAGTTGAAGAGGTTGAAGTCGAACTCTTCAGCAGGTTCAACTTTCCAAAGACGGATGGTGTTGACGTTTTTCGTACCCCAACCCGTTACAGGAAGATCCCAGGGAACAGCGTAAACGTCCATATCGCGGTAATGGACGAGTACTTTATCTTCACGTCGCGTAGCCAGGAAAGGATACGGAAGTTCCATCCATGCGTCGGGATATTCTTTCTGATGACCGTGCTCGATTTCCTGACGGAACAGGCCGTAACGGTACAGGATGCCGTGACCGACCACAGGGAGTTCCATCGTCGCGGACGAGTCGAGAAAACACGCAGCTAGACGGCCGAGACCTCCGTTGCCCAGCGCGGGATCCGTCTCTTCGTTCAAAACATCCTCGAAGTCAAACCCCGCTTCCTCGACGAGTTCGCGGATCACATCAAGCATTTCTCTATTCATTAAATTGTTGAGCAAGCTCCGCCCAACGAGAAACTCAGCGGAAAAATAATGAACTGTACGTCCCTCCTGATACAGCTTGCGTGTCGCCTCCCAGTCGGGACCGATCGTTTCCATGACGGCGCGCGAAAGCGCTGTCCAATACTCGTGCTCTCCGGCATGAGCGACACTCTTGCCATACTCAGCGTAAAGATAAGCTTCAATTCTTTCTGCCAATAGTTCTTTATTCATTTAATACCTCACTTGGATCTATACCAATCGGCGAAAACCGACCGTCATTATATCAGAAGTTTGATTCGCGCGGAGCAAACCTGCCCTTAGATATGTAAAATCTTGGGCAGTTTGTTAAAGTACCACAATTAGGCTGACTGTCATTTTTGTGCGATCTAAGCCGTTATAGTACACAAAACTCACGTACATCTTAATTATTTAGCCAGAATTGGAGCGTTCCTGATATTTTCACGATATTTAATTACAGCGCCCGGGCACCCGATTTCAATAAAAAATTATTAACACTGCACAGTGCAGGAATACGCCATATTGTCGGATAAATGCTGTTTAGGCGAGCGAAGCGATCTTGACGACTCTCATTCAACTGCTAGATTTGTTTTTGAAACATTGTCGTTGCGTGGTGACTGAAAGCCAGAAAAATAGTGAACGGAGGGAAGCGAGGTGTTTTCTGATAGAAATCATTGAAATTGTTGTGTGGTTCGGACGAATAACGTTACTAGCGACCATGTCGTATAGAGATCTCCGTCAACAGATTGTTCTTGATCGCGATATCGCGTGGTTCGCCTTTTTCAATACGCTGCCTCTGCTTCTGTCAACGACGTATCCGAGCATTTCGTCGTTGTCCCTGCCAAACCTCGCTTTCGCAAATGATACGATAGCCGCGGAGCAGACCGCGGAAGTATTCTCTTCCCTTCCGCTGTGGCTCGCCCAATTATTTTATCTCGCCCTTTCGTCGGGCGGGGCGCTCTTTCTCCTCTTTACTTCACTCGTGATGAAGCGCTTGTCTTCGCGAGAGATGATTGGTGCAGGTGACATTCTTTTTGCGCTCACAGCAGGTTTAGGGAGTGACTATACGAAGTCGTTTCGCATGGTATTTCTCGCTTTCGTGCTGGCCATGCCCGCATCAATCATTATCAAATTGGCGAGGCGTGAGCGGGCGACCATCGCATTCATCCCATTTCTGGCGCTGAGCTTTCTGTTGGTCAACATGTTTCCGGAAGCATCCATTTGGCCTGTGTAGTCAACACAGGTTCAGAACAGCTTTTTACAACGGAAAGCTAAATCCGTTCCTGAAGGCCAAATCGTAATAAGCAAATGATAAACTTATCACATGAGTAAAAAACCTCGTCAACGTAAGCAGCCTCCAAGCGCGAAAAAACGGATCATTTCGTTTCCGGCGCAAACCATCCGCTCTCATGAGGATCGTCATGAGACGGCCGATACGCCTGTCCTGACGGTAATTGACGCGCGTGCCGAGCGACGCGCTCAGCTGTCATCCTCGGCCGTTCGTCTTATGCCGATGGCCGCTCTCGGAATTGCTGTCTACACTGCGCTCATCATCGCATTCGTCATATTGGAGCGATCGGGGCTGCTTAATACTCCGCTTGGCTATAGCGCGGGAGTTGAAGCGTACGCCTTATTTTCGATTCTTGTTTTCGGCGTGATTCCTATCGTAACGGCATCCATACTCATTGTTGCGTTCAGACCGCCTGCCGATTACGTCCTCGGCATGTCACCCGATGCGACCTCCTACATCTCCGCCCCGTTCGCAGGGTTCTTTATCGGAATGTTCATATGGTGTGCCGCACAGCTCATCGCCACATTCAATGTCCCGTTCATTGAATACCTCGCGACGCCCGCTATATGGGAGAACGGACTCTTTTACTTCGGGAAAACTTCACTCAGCGCTACGATCGTGCTGCTGGTCGCCGTTCTTTTGCCGGCAGTGTCGATCGAATTGCTCGCACGCGGACTCATCCAGCAGGCGTTGACAGCAGGGAGATCTAAAGTCCTTGCGAGCGTTGTGACCTCTCTCCTGTTCGCCTTTTCGTTCTTCGACGTCAACGGTCTGATGATTCTCTTTCTTTGGGGTGTTGTCTCTTTCTGGGTTCGACTTCGAACCGATTCATTGATTGCATCCGTGTTGGCGTCGGCCTCTTTTGCCTTGTCGATGATCTTTTCACGGTCGATCTTCACCGCCATCGGACAACTGCTCTTCCGTATGCCCCTGATCGAGATTTCGAAAGTGCGCGTCTATCTGCTGATGTGCGGTCTTATCCTTATCGTCCTCATGCTGGTGCCGACAGCTCTCATCAACGAGACAGGCAGGCGTATCGACGCGGAATCGACGCGGTTTCACGGTACGCGACGAGGTCGCAAACGAAAAAGGATTGAGGGTGTTGAAAAGAAGGATGTAACAGGCGCGCCGGCTCGTTATGTGCTGTGGGCAATCGCCTTGCTTTGCTTAGCCGCTCTCGCCGCCCTCACTTTTTTAATGTAATTGATGTTGATGGCAGATAGCGAAAATGAGCTGGCCTGACTTTAAATGTCCGGCTTTTTCTTGTCATAAATGAGATCGGTACGAACAAACGGATTTAGTTAGCCTGACTGTACCGCTCGGCCTTTGCCGCATGCTCTTCGTAAGTCTTAGAAAAATCGGATGTCCCTTTGCCTGTCGCCACGAAATAGAGGTATTCGTCGGCTCCCGGCCACGTCCGTGCCGTAGCCGGCCAAAGCACCGCCTCGATGGCAACCGTTCCGGGTGAATTGATGGGTCCGGGAGGCAGTCCGCTGTGGCTGTAAGTATTGTATGCGTTATTGCTATACTTCCTCAGATCGTCGTTTTGAACCCACAAGACAGGCTTCAGCCCGTCTTCCGTTCGAAGATAATTGACCGTCGCGCACGATTGAAGCATCATCTCGCGGTCAATACGATTCTGAAAGACTTTGGCGATTTTCGGCATTTCTACGAGGTTGCCTTCGACCTGAACAATGGACGCGAGCGTCATGACTTCGTCGAGCGTCATGCCGAGCCTTTCCGCTCTTTCATAGTATCCGCCCAGTCGCAAATGGCGTTCCGTATTATTGAGGATCATTCGCAATATTTGCTGTTCCGTCGCATTGATGTCGAATTGATACGTGTCGGGCCAGAGATAGCCCTGCAACAGCCATTCGCGTCCCGGTTTCGATTCAATTTGAGGAACGAACGAATAATCGGTAAAGAGATATGGGCGACGAACCATGGCGTCGAGAAGATCAGGATTGAAACGCATTCCGGCATCGAGCATCTTCTTTTTCATCTGGTTGTACGTCATACCCTCAATAAACGTGATCGTTACGGGATCAGGCTCGTTCGTCAACACGACCATGATCTCGTCATAACTCATGTCGGGAAGAAGGTAATGTGTGCCGTAGCGATACTGTCCGTCAAACCCGTTAAACTTCGAAAGGATCTCGAAAGCGAGCGTATTCTCAATGAGGCCCTCGTCTTTGAGCATCTCCGCGATATCTTCCGTATCGAATTGTTGTCTGACGTAGACTTCAACGGCGCCGGGTGTGTCCTTGTTGTATGGCGCAGAACCATGTTCGTCGAATTGCCTTTTAAGGCTCTCTAATCGCTCATCCTGATTGCGTACATACCGATAACCGAAATTGAACCCGATAAGAGCGCCGGCCATAATGACGACGATCACGAGCAAAACAAATACCGGTTTTGACAGACGACGGGGCATGGGACTCCTAACTCAATTTGTACTGCATGTCGCCATTTTACCACTTCGATTCAATGACTTCTATGGCACGGCGTTTCAGGGTTGCGGGGACGTCATCTCTAATGCGCGTCCTCAGGTGTGATACGCGAGGACGATTCATCACGGGCGGCTTTCCCCTTGAAGACGAAGACGATCGGCGTGCCGAAGAAATCAAAGTTCTCACGGAGCCTGTTCTCAAGATAGCGCTCGTATGAAAAATGCAGCAGCCTCCTGTCGTTCACGAAAAAGATAAACGTAGGCGGCGCGACGGAACCTTGCGTCACATAGTAAATGCGCAGCTGTCTGCCCTTCTTTTGAGGCGCGGGGTGCTGAACGATCGATTCGGCGATAACCTCGTTCAGAACGCTCGTCGCCACTCTTCGCGTCGACGCTTCATAGACACGCAAAATGGTTGGCCACAGGCGATGGAGATTCAGTCCCGTCTTCACAGAGACGAACAGGATCGGCACATAAGACATGAAATCGAAGCGCAGGCGCAATTCTCGCTCAAACTCGGGAATCGTCGTCTTCCCTTCCATGAGATCCCATTTATTGACGAGGATGATCGACGCCTTGCCGTTGTTATGCGCAAGGCCGGCGATCTTTGTATCCTGTTCCGCGACGCCTTCTGCCGCGTCAATCATAATGAGAGAAACGTCGGCTTTATTGACACTTTGCCGTGAGCGCAAGCCGCTTACGAACTCAATGCGGTCGTCGACACGCGACTTGCGGCGAAGCCCTGCCGTATCGTAAATCAAAAAACGTCCGTGCTCGTTCTCAAAAAAACTGTCGATGGCATCGCGCGTCGTGCCGGGTATGTCGGAGACGATGCTGCGCTCCTCGCCGACGAGCAAATTGCAGAGCGACGACTTACCGACGTTGGGACGGCCGACGACGGCAAGGGAGATGTAATCGTGCACCTCCTCTTTAACAGTCAGCGCCTCCATGGGGGCTGTCACGGCATCAAGCAACTCCGTTAAGCCGAGTTTGTGCGATGCGGAAATAGCGAAAATCTCAGGGAACCCGAGCTCATAGTACGCGTAAAATTCGAGCGGGTCGTCGCCCGGTCTGTCGGATTTATTGACGGCGACGACGACGGGTTTTCCGCTCCTCCTCAACATTTCGGCGATGTTGTGTTCGATATCGGAAATGCCGGCGTCAAGCGCACAGAGAAAGCAGATGACATCCGCCATCTCGATCGCCGCGTCTACCTGGTTGTGTATGAGGCGCTGCATGCTGTCATCGGCAAAATCGATTCCGCCCGTATCGATGACGGCAAATGTCGTACCGTTCCAATCCGCTTCGCCCATGACGCGGTCACGAGTCACGCCGGGCTCGGGACCGACGATGGCGTCGCGCCGTCCCGTCAGAGCGTTGAACAGCGTCGATTTTCCAACGTTGGGACGCCCTACGATAGCTAATACCGGCATACTCATAACCTTCCCTCACTTTCCTTCGGGCGAACAAAAAGCAACGTGCCTGCGGCGCGCTGCTCCTTCGTCCACGCTACACGTTCAGTTATTTTTCGTCGTCGACGGACACGACTTCGCGCCCGTTATAGTACCCGCATGACTTACAAACGATGTGCGGCATTCTCAACGCGTTGCACTGCGGACAACGCGATAGATTAACGGGATTAAGCTTCCAGTTCGCGCGATGTGTCCGCGATCTCTTTTTCGACCATTTTCTCTTCGGAACAGCCATTCTATGTACACCTCCCCCGAGTTAAGTATTTACATGTCCGCCTCAGCCGAGACAGCGTTTTTTAAGTATATTGGCGCCGGTCAAGACGCCTTATGTATTATCCTTCACCTTTGCCAAACTGTCAAACGTCGAATTCCGGCAATCCGTTACGGCATCGCGTTTTTGTCGGGCAGGACCTCTAANTGGAGCTTTGTGCTCATCGCGTGACGATTATTGAGCCCGAGCGAATAACCGAGTTCGATGTTGCCGCCATCTTCCGTCATCTCGCCGCGCACCTCGTGCGTCAGGACGGAGAACTTCATCATGCCGTACGGCGTATGGCGCTGTTCAACGCGTTGGTCGCCCTTAACAAACTCGATCTCCATGTCGACATCGCCCATCCGTTTCAAAACGACGCGGCCATCGGGGAATAGACTAAGACGCGTCCTGACGACAGGCATCCCCGTCGCATCGCTCTCATCGTACGTGACATTCCAGACATTTTCACGCTCGCGATAGGAAAACTGTCCATGCGTCATGAGCCGGACAGGTTCATACTGTTCACCGTCCGCCCACTGACTGCTCGTCAAGTTGATGATCGCTTCGCGGTCTATGTCTGCTGCGGAAAGCACTCTATCCCTCCTCGTCTTCGCACATCTCCAAGTCCACATGATGTACGAATTCAATCGACATGTCAAGAAATCGCTCAGCCTGACGCCTAAACGTATCGCCTGTGTCACTGCAGTAGAAAACCGTTCCGGCAGAATCTAAATCATCTTCGCTACTGCCGGACGGAGCATTCCATCCGTGCTCGTCCAAAATCGCTCGCACTTCACCGACGACGGCGGGCGCACAGTCGGTCAGGATCGTCCCTTCCGGAAGCGTCCTGGCGATCGGCTCCTTCAACAGGGGAAAATGAGTACATCCGAGGATGACAACGTCGGGATTGAACGATTTCATTGAACGCAGGTAGTACTCGGCTATTTCATCGGGCACATCCCCCTTCCACCAGCCTTCCTCGACGAGCGGAACGAAAAGCGGACAAGCCTGCTGTCGGATATCGGGTCGTTTCAGACCCCTTTCGCGTACGAGTTCATGAATCTTGTTGACGTAGACTTCGCTCGTAACCGTCGTGTCCGTTCCCAGAATGCCGATGCGGACATCTTTATCGTGTTGTTTGGAAAGGATCTCACAGGCCATCTTCGCCCCGCATCCTACGACTTCGATCACCGGGACGGGGTATGCGCGGCGCTTGACATCGTCTCCTGCAACGGCGCTCGCCGTATTGCAGGCGATGACGATCATCTTGACGCCTTTACGCAGAAGAAAATCGGTGATCTGTATGGCGTAGCGTCGCACCGTATCGGCCGCCTTGGATCCGTAAGGCGAACGACCGAGATCACCGACATAGATAAAAGACTCGGCGGGAAACGCATCACGAAGCATTTTCAGAACCGTTAAGCCGCCGATACCTGAATCGA
>JGI24708J26588_10002460_pt1 | contig 14000 bp, 6 predicted proteins | sample BioPla1DNA2_FD_26588 | JGI IMG/M metagenome (IMG submission 26588) | reverse complement strand
TTTTAAAAAAATAGATGGTCAGCAACGTTTTACAAGGGCTATGAGAATAGGGGAAAATTATACTGAGGAAAGATTAAAAGAACGTATCCTAGAAGAAGTTGGCATGAAAAGCAAACGCACTAAAGCCCCTTATAAGCCTTTAGATAATGTTATTGATATAAGTGCTAATGACAAGGTTAAAAGCTCTCCTGGGTACAAGTATTGGGCAACAAAGCATAACATTTCTGCTATGGCAGATACTATTAACCAAGTTAGAAGTGAAGGTTTTAAAACACGAGAACAACTAGAAAAGGCTCTCTATGAAAAAGCTACCGAAGTTCAAAATCTTCTTACAGAAAATAAAGAAATAGAAAAACTGATAGAAGTAAAAAAGAAAATTATGGAGAACCGATATATCATAGAACAGTATAAAGAAATTTATAAATATGCTAAAACACATCCTGAAGATAAGGCTTTTATTAACGAATATAGTCCTCAACTTATACTTTATAAAAAAGTAGTTACCGAGAGTTTCCAGGACGCTGATGTTCTACCTACTACCAAACAAATATATGAAGACCTTGAAAATCTTCATGTGAAAAAAGAGTCTCTCATTGAGAAACTCAACCAATCTCGTCAAGAGCAAGATAGATTATATCAGTACAAGAAAAACTATGATACTTATTTAGGGATAGAGGTGGAACGTTAAAAATGAACTACCTCTTTTTTACTATCTTTACAATACTATAGGCTATTTCAGTTACTTCTTTTTTAGTGTTTTTACTACTTAAAGAAATTCTAATAGTACCTCTAGCATAATTTTTTGGTACATTAATAGCTTCTATTACATGTGAGATATTTGTGTTTCCTCCATCACAAGCTGATCCTGTTGAAATACATATTCCCATAAGATCTAATCTATGTAATATCATTTCACCATCATTATCTTTTATAGAAATATTAATATTTCCTGGCATCCTTTTTTCCCCACCGTTAATCTTATATTCTACTTCACAGTCATCTAATATTTCGTAAAAAGCAGACTCTAACTCTTTCAAATATATAGTACTATCATATAGTTTGTCACAGTTTTTCTTTAAAGCTGCAGCCATACCTACTATACAAGCAACATTTTCAGTTCCAGCTCTAAGTTTATTTTCTTGTGAGCCTCCTTCTATTAAACTTCTAACTTTTGTACCGTTTTTAATATAAAGAAATCCTATCCCTTTTGGTCCATTGAACTTATGAGCAGAGGCAGATAATAAATCAATCTTTAAGTCTTGAACATCTATCTCTAGATGACCTAATGCTTGAACGGCATCAGTATGAAATAGAATTCCTTCATCATGAGCAATTCTACTCATCTCTTTTATGTTTTGTATAGTACCTATCTCATTATTTGCCATCATTATGGAAACTAATCTATCCTCTTTATCAATTGCTTTTTTTAATTCTTCAGGACAAATATATCCATTTGTATCAGCTTCTAAGTACTTCACTCTGCAACCCAATTCCTTCATAGTTTCACATGGTTTTAATACTGCCAAATGCTCTATATTACTTGTAATAATTCCTTTTTTTTCTTTTGAAAAAAGCATTATTCCCTTTATTGCCCAATTATTGCTTTCTGTACCACCAGATGTAAAAAAAATCTCCTCAGGAGAAGCATTTATACAAGCTGCTATAGTATTTCTAGCTTCAATCAAAGCCTTTTTGCTTTTTCTTGAAAAAGAATATGGTTGTGATACATTGCTATATTCCTCAAGAAGGAATGGCTTCATAGCTTCAAATACCTCTTCATCCAAAATACTTGTTGCTGCATTATCAGCATAAATTAAACTACTTTTATTATTCAAATAGATCACAGCCCTCATCTTTAAATTCTTCAATCTTATCCTTAAGCTCTTCTACTGTTGTATCTAAAAAATCGGCAAGACAATCTATACAGTAAAATGTATCCACACTTTCACCGAGTAATTTTTTATTAATACCAATCGTATTCTTATCTAGATTTTCTTTTAAACACGCTATGCATTTATCTATCATAATATATTTCCTTTATATTGAATTTAGGTATATCTTTTCCTTTAAACTCTTTATCCAGTATACCTAGTTGTTTCTTTATTACATATCTCATTTTTGTTGCAGGTTTTAAACAATAACGATTGAATTCTAAAACATTTACTTCTTCAGCTGAGCGAACATTGGGATATAAAAGCTTTAAATACGCTGTTGCAATTCTTTTTACCGCTTCTGTATCTCTTGTATCAGCTCTATCTGGTACTTCTATTAAATCATCAACAATAACCCTATAACTAGGATCTTCTCTAAGCATGTGAAGTATTGTACAAAAATATTCAGAATTTAATGCCCAACCTGATATTTTTAAATCATCATGCATCCTTGGTATATCCCATCCCTTAATAAAACCATGAAACCTATCAATTAAAGCACTTTCATGAAAAGCTAAAGGTAACTCTTCAAACATATTTTCATAAATATTCCAATTATCACTACTAATATTCCCTAATAAAATAATTCCAGCATCTGCAGTTCCTTCATAATCACCTACAGTATAAACACCTGATTCCATATAACCCTTTAATGCAGCTCTCATCTCATCTACATCTGTAAATGAAATGGTTTGTACCTCATCTAAAGCAATAAAATCATTACCCGATACAAGCCCTGGCTTACGTTTGCTAATATCATAAAACATTTTTGCTCTACTCATAACTCCACCTGAAGATAACCATCCAAATTTACTTACTCTTCCAAATAAATAAGATTTCCCAGTCCCTTTTGGAGCTAACTCAATAAGGTTTAATCTTTTTTCTACAAATGATAACAAACGAGTCAACATCGTCAATTTTTGATTTTTACTTTCATACCCATTCGCATTATAATCTATAGCCCCTAATAAAATATCAATCCATTCATCTGTTGTAAATTCAGAACGTAAATCTTTATAATAATCTAAATCAATAATATAGGGACAAAAATCTTGGAAATTAGTTAGTTTTATTTTCCCTTTCAATTTCAGTTCATCATCTGGAAATCTATATCCTAGTTCAACGATTCCCCAAGTTTCGTTACCTTTAACTAAATACTCCTTACAATTATCCCATACGTTAGCTTCTATAATTGTTTCTTTGTTAGTCAATCCATATTCCGGTAAAGCAAATGATATTTCTTGATTTTTAATGTCTATATCCACAGAAATTTTAGCAAGCAATTTAACTCTCTCATTTTCTACAACTATACGATCTTTAATGCTTATCCATTCATCCTTTTTAGGTAAATAAGTGTCTATAAAATTCGAAATTTCAGTATAATCAAAGTCACCATTTTCATTTTGAAATTCATGCAAAAGCCAATCTCTTAAAAAAGAGGGTAAACTAAGTGCTGAAAAAAAATTACTTTTTTTCAAATCTTTATATACTACCATTTCATCAAAACATTCCCTTAATTTCACTTGTGTTCCCACTATAATATCCCTCCTTAAAATAACTTTCTTGTAGCAAATCCTTCTTTTTCCGCTTCAAATTCTAAATCATCTTGGAGTAAATTGTTCCCACTATAGACTTCTACCTTATATTTCATAGCTTTGTTTAAATCAGGTAATTTAACCTTAAAAGTTTGATTATCCTTAGTAATAGCTTTATACATAGTACCATTAATTCTCACTCTTACATCATTAATTTTATATGTAGAATAAAATTTAATGAATGCATTTTTATCTCTTACTGAGAATTTTATTTTTTTAGTAATCAATGTAATTTCAATATTGTCTTTTTTAGGAGTTATTTCAATTATAGGGATCAAAACTTCTTCTAGAGAAGCTCCTCCATGAACTTCTACATCAGATTTTCTTCCACCTCTAAATCTATCATAATTTGCTAGTATCCAATAATCATTTTCTTCTATTGCAAAATCAGGTTTTTCATCGATTTCATTTTTAGGGCAACATCTTCCTGAATGTTCTCCTTTGGTTTGCATTTCCCATTTATTTTCATTTTTATTGATTACAGCTAATCTACTAGCACCATGATCAGAAATTATTACTGCTCTATCATACTTTCCCTGACTGAGGTCAGTATCTATTTTTTTTATTATATTTTCCATAACTTCTAATTCACCAATCAGGTGAATTGGTAGTTTTGTATTCTCATAATTATATCCATTAATTCCATTATGTTTTATATCATCTAAGTCTTTAATTCCTTTTTTCCCTCCAATCAACTTACTTCCTTTTGAAGAAAAGTCTTCTATAAAATCTTTATTATATCTTGTTAAAGATGGTAATTCACATACACAAACTGTTGTTGATGTCAGTAAGTTGTTTTCTTTACATTTTTCTGATATGTAGCTTAAAAACTCAACACCTAAAGCATCTATAAAATAAAGTGCTATATTTTCTTTTTCTATTTCTTCAATTTTTGATGCTCGAGCTGGTAATAAGTTGAAATCTCTTTCCAAAGCTTGTTTCTCAACAAGTTTTTTAAACTCTGGAAATATTTTATTTGCTACCTTTTGATATTTATATTTTTGAAAATATTCATCTAGTAAGTGATTATCAAACCAAAATGGACTTAAGTAATAGAATAAGTCTGGATAAATATTTTTTAAAATTTCTAGTATCTCTTTTTCATTAGAATCATCTGCGTTTTTATCTAGATATTCAAAAATTAGTTGTTTTTCCTCTTCTGTTATATCGGTTAAGAAATAAATAATATTTTCACCTTTACTTTTTACTATATTGCAATAATCATTTATCTCTTTTGCATTCTTGCCCCATGCTTCCAATAACTGTTTTCTTTCACTATACTTATCCCAAAAACCCTTAGATTTGTAGTCAAATTGTTCATCTAATAGACACCTATATATATTTCTTTCAAGCTCATTTTCATTTTTAGAATTTTTTACAGCTTTACTTAGACACCAATTGTTTTCTACGCCAAATAATTTTAGTGCAATAAAATATATCCATCTTTTGTTTTCATCATAATACTTCCAGCTACTTGCAAAGTTATCTAATCCGTTACAAGAACCGATGATTTTTGAAATAAAAGAATACCAAGATCCATATATATTTATTTTTTCTAATGCATTTATCCACTGTTCATATGAGCCCATGCTTTCGTCTAGTAAATTTGTTCTATCATCTTTACTACATAAAATTTTAAATGGACTATTTTGTTCAATAATATTGTATATAGAATGCTTATAATTATCTTTGTTTTTTTTAGTATTGACATAAATTTTATCAACGTCATAGCTCTCAATTACATTAGCTAAATTTTCAATTCCTACTACATGAATTTGATTTTCAGGAATAAATTTAAAATCTTTTACAAAAACTAAGTCTGGAGCTCTTGTAACCTTGCTCTCAACATTATAAATCAATCTATTTAATCTTCCATCAGATATCAGAAGGTTTCTATCACATTGATAACAGATTACAATAACCTTATTATTAAAAGATGAGTGTAAAACATGATTTAAAAACCAACTAACCTCATCATCACCCTTCAATTTCAAATATGTTGAAATTTCCGTTAAAAATATATTATTATCAAGTATAGATAAATCATTAAGCAATTTATCTATACTTGGATTTTCATCATCCGTTGAGTATCTAGATACATCTAAAAAGATATTCTCTCCTACTTTAAAATGCTCCTTAAAGATCTTTAAGGATTCTATATCGTTTATATTAATAACTCTGGGATGGTTATCTGATTTATCAAGATATGCTTCTACTCTTTTAATGCATTCGTTTAAATGCATAACCACACCCCCCTCCTAATTATCTTTTATAATTTCAATTCCCACTACCATGTTATCTTTTATCAGTCTCTTTAGATAATGTTTTACATTTTTTTCATCCATTGCCTCTATTTTATCAAGTGCTTTATCAGAGCCCGTATCATTATATTCAGCTTCTGCCATTGCTTTTAATTTACTATCTACAGATGGATTTCCATACCAATCGTAAGATGAGATATTGCCCATCGCATTAGTTAAATAATCTTTAACCTTTTCTATATCAGTTAGTATTACAGCATAGTCCTTTATAAATTTACTTTTGAATATATTATCTCTTTCTTCTTGACTTGAAAGCCTATCAAAATAGTTAATTTTTGATAGATATTCTATTGCCTTTTCAATAGCCTGACTATTAGGATGCCTTTCATTTATTGTTGCAAAATTTTCCTTAGCATAATTAAATTCTTTATCGGGAACCATATATAATATTGGCATCTTATATTTTTCAGACCATTCCTTAGGAGAACTAGTATTAGTTTTCTCATACCACATATCTTTTAATTGCTTATTTCGACTTTCTGCTAAATAGCTATCTATCTTACCTTGAACAGTGGACTGATATTCAGACTTGTTTTGAATATCAAATTGCCCTCTTGGTATTGTGGAAAAAATTTCTTTAATATCCATATCAGTAAAGTTGTAATCTTTATTATCTAGGAAAAAGCTACATACTTTTTTAAACATTTCAACTTGATTATTATAAAACTTCTGAAATTTAGCACCGTCAGCTCTTATCAAATTTAAAAAGTTTTCTTTTTGAGAATCTGGGATTGTAGCTGAACGCTTAACCTTATATAACATCTCCATAAAACCAGCAAGATCGCCCCAATTGTTTTGTGCATATTTATAGGAAATCTTTATATTATCACTTATCTGACACCACTCGCTTACTGTTTCATCAAATGTTTTATTTTTATTAATAATTTTATTACTCTCTGATATTATTTTATATTCTAAAATAACCTCAGATATTTTTTGCTTTGCAGTTTCCATGTTCCAAACCCAAGTTGCAGCATCAGCATCAAATTTTTTCCTTACCTCGTTAATATATTGTCCATTGTCTTCAATATCATTTGCCAATTCAATCAATAATCCACTTTCAAAAGTTTTCAAATATATTTCCATACCTTTTTGGCAATTCTCTACACTAACAAACTCGCTTAGCTTATAATCTAAACTTTTATTTTTTAAACATAATTTACCTATAGCTATGGCAATGTCACTATCTGTCCAATCATCTTCATAATTTTCATTGTTAGCAATACCTACAAAATAATCTATAAGCTTATTTAATTCTATTCTTTCATTTTCTGGTACTTGTTCATCTACTACATATTTCAAACACCATAATGGGAAAGATAGCTCTTTCATCTTTTGACGAATTCTTTCTCTTGTTGTCTCTATAGAAGTACAGGATGTTTCTGGAATTTTAAACACTTTTGAAGCTGCTTGATTAAAAGCTTTTTCTTCTTCTGTCATAGTAACAATATATTTTTCGTTATATCTCATTGATGGTGTGTTTTGCAATCTTATAACATCAGAAACCATATCTTTAATTTTATCTACCGTTAATACATCATTTCTTAAGCCATCACTCCAAGTATAAGTTTCGTCTGCATATTCTTTTAAAACAAATCCTAGTGTAAAAGCCGTAAGGTTGCATGGCATAAAGCCAAATGGANCTCTCTTTAGTTCATTATAAATTTCGCTTATTGATACTCTACCATCTTTTTTAAATGACTCAGATATTATTTCTTCAACCTTTATTTTAATCTTAGATATTAATAAATATGGTGATTTTTCCCAATATTTTTCTATTCCCCAAGCATCTTTACCAATAAATTCTATAAGACGTTTATTATATTGAGCTGAAGTTTTTTGTTCAATACCATATTCAACACCTCTAGGTAAAGAGTTAGCCATCCACATAGTATCAGTAACAGGCATACCTGTCTCAAGACTCTGTCTATAAAACTTTTTGTTTATTTCTTTTAATAAGTTATATAACTGTTCTAATCCCATGACTCTTTCGCCACTATGCTTTTCTTTTGTATATACAATAAATTCTCCATTCCCAAGGTTGTTTTTCCATTTTTCTAACACTTCTTGGGCATTTTCTAAATGTTGATCTGCCTGCTTCGGATCCTTATTTCTTTGGTAACGTGCATTAGCTATAGCCTCAACATATTGCTCATATAAATCTAACCCCATAGGATTTGTTGATGTATCAATAAAAATAATATCGTAGCTATTATCTTTTAATGCTTCAGATATTTTTTCAGATATCAATCTGCTTTCAGCATCATTTTTTGCAAAAGATACAACGGCAGAAAGCTTATTATCATCATCTTTCCTCTGTCCTCTTATTTTATTTATTGTAGATTTAAAATCATTTTCAGCAACATATTCAATATCATATCGTAATCGTAAAGCTCCTGTTAAATTTAATAATGTACTTAATTCACCATCTTTAATTAGCTTAGAAGTATTTTCAGTTCTTACACTTTCTTTTATACTATCAATAGCAGCTGTATCAACAACGTTTTTATAAGCACAATATTGATGCTTCCCAGCTCCTAGTGGTTGTTTATAGATAATTTTATCTTTTACCAATTTATTCGCTATAGATGATGGTGCACCAACATCCAAATCTGAACCTTCAAAAATATTATCTATATTTTGTTCATTAGCAATAAATAGCTCTACAGTATCTCCTACTTGTTGCGAAATTGCTTGTAATAACAAAACAGCTTTTAATACTCTCTTTTCATCTCTGTCTAGTTGCTGGGTAGATGAACGACCATAACAATCAAGTATAGAGCGTATTTCTGGTGATAAATCCTCTTTGCCTTTTCCATAAAAGAAATCCCATAGCATGTCTACAGTAAGAAATGGATTATCATCATAAGGGCTACAATTTTTTATAAACCATTGAAAGCCTTTAATATTTTCTCCACTATCATTTTTAATAAAATCAAACATACTTCTTTGATTAGAAGCAAATGCTGATGATATATGTTTTAATAATAATGCTGTATAAGGATGTATTGGTAAAATATTTTTTAATTCATCATCAGTTATACGAGCTTTCTTTTTTATAAGTTCTCGTGACTCTTGAGTTCTATCATAAAGTTCCTCAACAGTATCATTCCATTCATCTAATAAAACTGAATCATCTGTCTTACTCATAGCTGCACCCATAAGATGAAAAGCCATGTTTTCAGGTAACTCTATATTACATTTAGGTACAACAAATCTTCCCTGGAGATGTCTCCAAGTTTTATCTGTTTCAGGAAACATATGACTAACATCATGAGTTACCAATATGAAGTAAAAAGGATTACTTCCACTTAAATCGGCAAGTTCTTGAAAGCCTGTCAATGACCTCATATTAGTTTTGAAATACTCAGTAAATTCATCCCAAATAAATACAATTCCTTTTAGATTATTCTCTTTTATAATCTCAGTTATCCAATTACATAAATCAGTTGTACTCATAGATAATACCGTAATTCCATTATCTTTACCAACTTTCATGATTTTCTGCATAAGCGTTGCTAAAGCATCATCTTCGTAAGTATTTAATTTTTCAATAATTGAATCTACATCATCACCTGAAAACATTTCTGAATACTTGCTATTTATAAGTTCATTAAATGTATTCTTCCAAATATCATCTGATAGCCATTTTATTGTAGAATCTTTTAATGCTTTCTCACCATGATATTCAATTCCTTTTTCTCGCATAGCTTCTATTATGCTTTCTTGAACAGCAAATACTAAATCATTATCATCTCTTATAAAAGAAGATCCATATCTATGAACTGTCAAAATTTCCTTTCCTTCAGTTTTTACTCGTTGAAATTTATTAAATAAATCTTTCCCTAACTGTTCATCAAATCTTTCAAAATATTCTTTAGTATCTTTTTCATTAGCATCAAGAAGTTTTTTTAATGTCAATACAGCATGTGATTTTCCTGTACCATAAGCACCTTCAACCCATATTGAAACCTTTTGTTTTCTTGACAATACATTTACTGAATCATTAAGCAATTGTATAAATGTTTCATGAGGATAAAACTTCTTCCAGATTTCTGGTTCCTTATTTATAATTGCTTTGTTTATTTGCGGAAAATACTCTGGATCTATATCAAAGTAGTGGTTATAATTTTCAAAAGCCATTGTTGCGATCCCCCTTTAAAATAAATCTAATACTTCTTCTGAAGACTTATCATTACGTAATGTTATATTATCTAAATCATGTGTAAATGAAACATTTATAAATTCAGGATAATTAACACTTAATCCATTCAATAATTTTGCCATTAATTCTTTATCTATTCCAAATATTTCTGTTGGGCTTATTCCTGTGCTATCTATTTCATGATCCATTAATCTTGTAAGTGTAAAAGAGTAATAGTTCTCACATTTTTCGGCAAATAAATATAATGAATATAACAATACCCTTGAATCAGGGTTTTTCCATGAAGTCCTATAAAACGAGTTTAATGTTATTGTCTCCATACCTGCTGAATTTACTTTTGTATCATAATCACATATACCAAGTCCTAAGTCTTCTCCTAAAGGAGTTTTTATAAGTAAAATTTTAAATGCACTTACTACATTTCTTTTTCCTAGCCCCTTAGTATCGCCTTCCATAACTGATTCTAGTTGTAATTTCATCCTATCTTGAGTTACTGTTTCATCAAAGGGTATGTTTTTAACAAACCAATTAAAATCTGCTGTATAAACTAAATTTGAAAGTATTAATGCCCATATTACTTCTTTTTCTTCATTTTTGTATAAGTCAAGCATTTTCTTTCCAAAAATTGTTAATTCGTTTCTTGTGTATTTATCATGTCCTATTGACCTGTTTCGAGTAACAATATCAGCATCTTTTAAAAAGTTCAAAAATGCATCTTTCATCTTTTTCCCCAGCATATAATCTCCATCAGTATCCCAAAACTCTGATTTTCCTTCATATTTAAAGAATGTATCTAACCACTCTTCTCTTATGCCAAAAGTATAATAATGCCCTAAACCTTTCATTTTTTTCTCAGCTCCTATTCTATTTCTTATTGAATTGTAACGTAAACAATGCTCCGGAATATCATGACATTTATGACATCGCTTACAGCTTTCAGATATTTTAATTCCATCAGTCATGTCAATGCATCCATATGGACATTCCGCAACACAAACACCACATGATACACAGTAAGTGCTCTTTATGATACAACTTTTAATTAATGACAAAAATTTTATATCTTGCCTTTTATTTGTCGTATTAGGAAAATTAAATTGCATTCCTTGTTTTGTTTCTTTAAGTTTAATTTCATAAGTCTTATCATTATAATCAATGGTATAATTGTACTTATCATACTCAATAATATTCCCTATTGTTTTCGCCCATTCTTTCCAATCATTATTCAGTTTAAAAACTGTAGCAATAGTGTTACCATTGTCAACATCAATAATATGTTTGTCATAACCAAAATTAAGTTCACGCCCAGATCTTCTTGTTTTCCAGTTACCTTTTTCTATAAACTCATCTATCTCTTCTTTTGTAAATGATGTTTTACCACTTGTATCTTTTATTTTATTAACTAATTTATCAACATCATCAGAATACCATTTATTTTTGAAAAATTCATGTTTCCCAGAAGACATGGGACACACTAAACAACCAACACGTGCATTCCCTTTTTTATAAGCTTCATTTAAAATTAAATTTCTTTGATAAATATATAAATATAATTCTGCAGAGTTCCAATCCAAAATAATATGACTGCTAAATTGCCCCTGATGTTTGCCACCATAATTTACATCATCATATTCTTTTCTAGAAGCACTTTCATCTCCTCTAATACCCGTAAATGCCATACCAGTAAAATTTTTTACTCCTGTCAATTCTTTTAATAATATTATTTGTGGAGAAGTTTTATGAACACCACAACACCAACGATTAGTGACTGCTGGTGGTCCGAACTTTTCCCAAGTTTCATCTGCCGATAATTTTGACTTTGCTTCTAAAAATTCTATTCCTTTTTCTTTGCACCATTTAGATGTTCTTTTTATAATATCATAAGTGTCTGAAAATTCCATACCTGTATCTCCAAACAAAACTTTAAATTCATTATGTGGTAATGCTCTCTGCACAATATCAAGTGCTACAACACTATCTTTCCCTCCACTAAAAGCTACATAAAACACATCTACACGATCTTTGTACTCTCTATATATATTGTATGTTTTTTTTATAGTTTCTTGTGCAAGGCTTTCTAAAACATCATAGTTCTTATTAATCATTGCAGGTATATCAACAAACTGTAGTTTATTATTATTCATAGGTTCTTCTAAAATAATTAATTCTGGTTTGCAATTCAAAGATCCTCCCCTGGTTTTAGCTATTTTAGAGCCTCTATACCAATAATTATTAGCTTCAGCCCACATATATGGATAAGTGTCATTTTTCTCATAATCCCAATATTTATCAAAACCTAAAGAATCCAGTTCTTTATAATATACTGGTCTTGGTTCTTTACTAAAATTTAAAGGTGTACTTTCTAGTAAGATACCACCTGTTTCTCTGTCCCATTTATATGAATACATATGATTTATATCATCCTCTCTTTTCATCCATTGCTTTCGCCTGTACTATAGCCTTATCTATATCCTTATAAGATCTACGACCTAAATATCCCTTTTCATAAAGGTAATCCAACGCTCCTGAAGTGTCGAGGCTGATATTACTATCAAATAATACTTTAACTACTAAATCATAAAAGTTTTCTATTTCAGAGGAAACTTTTACAATTCCACCAACACAACTATCTTCATTGAAATTAATATGTTCTAGTCTATATTTTTTGCTATACTCTGCTACATAATGCTCTAATAAGTATGAGTTCCATTTGAACCTACACTCTGGAAATGAAGAAAAATATTTTATATCTTGAATAGCAATGTAATCATCATAACAAAATTCATCTATTGCATTATCTATTTTATCAATATCAAAACTCACTAACTCCTTTGATACAAATTCTTCTTCAGTAATTCTTAATTTTTCATTATATATGATATCAAAGTATATTACAGAATTTAATTCTTTCTTTAAAGCTTTTAACTCTGACAAGGTTATTCTTTCATTTTTATTACAAAAGATCCTAAAAACATCGCTCACTGATAAATTTTTTCCCTTCTCACTTATAATCTTAGAATTAAATGAGTAGTCATTTTGTAACTTATAACCAATAACGTCTCTTAAACCCAAATCTGTTAATTGATAATGCCTTTCAACTATTCCAGATAATTGATCTTTTATAAATTTAATAAATTCCGTTTCTGTTAAGAAACCATTTTGCTCTATTTTATACCCAATAAAACTTGATATCTCGCTTAATTCACTTTCACTAATAATTATACTATCAGGATGAAGATAAACTCCTGGTGAGTTTCTAATAAATTCCTTATTACTATGTAAGATGTTAACTATCCTACTCCTTGGAATGTGCAACAAATCATTACATATTATTTCTTGTTCAACTGGTTTTTCCTTGTTTACCAAATAGTTTTTAACTTCCAATATAGGGTCTATTTTTATATTTTCTAGCGAAAAATATGATGCCTTAAATATCATTGCATCTTCATAAATATATTTTAAATATTCCCTAAGCATATCAGCATTATTTATTTTGCTACCATAAAATATATCTATTACTTCCTCATACAAAGCATTGTAATAAATTGCATTTTTACCAGATTCAAATAAGTATTCGATATAAGCTAATAGATCTTGCTTACTTTTTTCTTTCAAAATCGTTTCTGGAATTAAGGCAAACTTTCTATCCCTTTCAGTGTATAAAATAGTTATCTTACTTATATTATTTTCTATCTCCAAATCGCTATCCAGTAGATTATCAGTGAATTCTTTTGCCCAAAATGTTTTAAATTTTCTTATTTCTAGTCCAGAATCATATCTAAAATTTCTAGGAAATTTATCAATTAATATTTTTCGATATTTCCTCATTTTATCTGTATCAGTTTTTTCTTCTACAACTTCTTTCATAACTTCTTTATTTGTTTGTCTTGATTGTTCATTGAAGATATAGGTTATCTTTACATTTTCATAATCTACTAAACAGATTTCTAATAATGATTTAATTTTTTTAATAATATCGATTGAACTT
>JGI24708J26588_10002458_pt1 | contig 14004 bp, 14 predicted proteins | sample BioPla1DNA2_FD_26588 | JGI IMG/M metagenome (IMG submission 26588) | reverse complement strand
TTATCAAAGTCCTCTCACGGACACTTTAAACAGTCTAAAGCTGTACATTTAAAAGAGCTTGCATCGCAATCTGTCGGTATTAAAAATGATACCCTATCTTTGCAGATTTTGCAATCGATAAAACAGATTGAAATGTACACAGAACAGCTTGCCGAAGTAGATCAATCCATTCATGAAATCATGGATAAGATGGATTCTGTTATTAAGACTATCCCTGGTGTTGGAGCAATAAACGGTGCCATGATTATTGGAGAAATCGGTGATATATCACGTTTTGATAAACCATGCCAACTGCTCGCCTATGCAGGGCTAGATCCATCGGTATATCAATCAGGAAATTTCACTGCCGCTAGAACACGAATGTCCAAACGAGGTTCCAAACTACTTCGATATGCACTAATAAATGCAGCATGGCAAACCACCTTGGTAAATAAAACTTTCAAGGAATATTATGATTTAAAAGTCTCTCAAGGTCGTCGTCACTACAATGCTCTTGGCCATGTAGCTCATAAATTAGTCCGTGTTATACATAAGATGATGAGCTCTAACGTTGAATTCAATTTAGCTTAGCCTTACCTATCAACTATATTTCATTTTCAGAAAGCACCTTTATGATGCTTTATTTGTTATGCACTTTATTATAATAAATAAGCTTAAGAAAATTTCTCTTTTACTATTGACTTTTCATAGTTGGTCTCCTTAACCCCACCAGGCTACCAACACAATAAATGAAAAGGCTGAAATCAATATCCCAATAAAGATGTTGATACCTAAGTACAGATTGATTTCTTTCTCACCAATATGTTTATTCAACTTGGTTCTAAAGAAAGGTGGAATGAAAAATAAAAGTATACTAAGTATTATTGCAAGGCTTACAGTTACCAATAAAGGTATGCCTAAATTATAATACAAAAAATAAGCAATATCCTGGGCAAATACCCCTAATAGAATCGCTACTATCATAATTCCATATAAAAGAATTCTTATCTTATTTCTTACATACACCAATATTCACTTCCCTATTTATATTATTTTCTATAGCATTTTTAAATAACGTGCTGCTTCAGGCTTCAGAAAAATAGTGCAATAAAATTTTCATATTTCTAGCAATAATGTCCATACTTATATATGCATAACTGCCTCCAGTGAAAGCATTAATGCCATCTCATAGGCTGACTTTCCCCAATCTCTTTCATCATAAATATCTGTATTAAATAGTGTATCTGCAGTAAATAAAATTTGACCAAAAATCGCATCTCTAAATTCACTACAGGCAGCCAAGGCAGAACACTCCATTTCAACCACCGAACACCCTTCTTGTCTTCTGTATTCCACCATTTCTTTTGTTTCTCTATAGAAACCATCGGTTGTCCAAGTTTTACATTCCGCATATTTTATGTTTAAAATCTTAGCCGATTTCTTTATAGCATCAACTGCTATAGGCGAAAGTCTTATACTTCTACTTGGTTCTATGTAATGGTAAGATGTTCCCTCGTCTCTTAAGGCCTCTGTGGGAATAAGTATTTCGTTTTCATCAATATCGGTTAGCGCACCACAACTACCACAAGAAATAATATGCTCTACTCCATACATTATTAAAAAATCTAGTATCTGTGTTGCTGCAGATGCTCCACATGGAGCTTGACATAAGCAAATCTCTTCGTTCTTATATTTCGTAAGATAAATAGGATACATTTTAGTAATCGATTCAAATTCAGCAATCACTTTGCAATCATGGCTTAGTGCATATTCATCGATAGCATCACCTAGAAATGCAAATACACATTTTTTTGGCAATTCATATAATCCATGTCTATTGGGCATTATTACTGCCCTTGGATTCGTATCCCTTTCTAGGATCGGATACTTGTTTTTTATTAGTGCCATACTAAGCCTCCTTTTCTATAACTTTTATAAAACAAATTCTCTATTAGCTTCCTCATATCCTATACCATATTGAAATCATAGTATAAATTGTAGCTATTTATCGAGATACAAATCCATGATAAGTTCATCATCATATATTCCATTTACATTAAAATAATTTTTGTGTATACCTATTGTTTTAAAACCAAACTTTTCATACATCCTAATTGCATTATGATTACTTGCCTTAACGCCAAGACTTATATTTTTTATGAGGTTATGATTTTGTGCAAAGGAAATCAGTTCCTCCATAACTGCACTTCCAATCCCTTTCCTCCAGTAATCTTTTTTAACCGATATTGCAATTTCACTATTATGAGAAATCCTCTTTCTTGGGAGACAGCTGATCTGTCCAACACTTACAATAGAATTATTGACAACTCCTATAATCATAAGTGTATTCGAATCATTGGCAACTTTTTTTATGTACTGGATTTCCTGCTCTATCGTTAAATGAAATTCATCTTTTCCAAATAAAAGATTATCACTTTCACCTCCCACTGTATTGAGGTAATCAATCAAATCTTTTGCATCCTCTTCATTGGCTTCCCGTAGAATAAGGGTCTCCCCATTCTTTAAAATAATTTCTTTAGGTCTTATTTTTTTCATAATTCCTCCATTAGCATTTTCTCAGAAATATGATTCAGATAAGTAAGATATACTTTTTATGATTTTTATATAGAATGTAAAATTCCTTATCTATTGCAACTTTACGATTGAGATTAAATATGAGAAATTCGTCTGTAATTCTTTCCAATCTCTCTTGAAGATATGTACCTGACGCCCCCTGCGCCTAGCAATACTGTTCATATCAAACTTTCCTCTTGGTCGTCCTATACAACTTTAAATTTAGTTGAGAAGGGGTATTCGTTCTGTCGTTAGATGCAGGTGTTAGAACTCATTTGATCTATTAGACCACATCTAAATTGGCAATATCTAATCTATTGGCTGTTATATGAAGATCGTTTTTACGCCCACCTCTCATTGAAATGTAGAAATTACGAGCGTGTTTTTTACGCCCTATTGTAATACTGTTTTTTTCACTATCACAAATTGCCTCCTTAATTTCTGAATTATATAAGACTGCAAATTCGCTATTCTTTAGATTCTCTTTTCCACAAATCAATATTAATCTAATATTCTCTTTACATTTATTCTTAAACTCCTCAATTTCTTCTTGGCTAAATATAAACTGCCAACTAGTAAGAAATTCATTGTCTGTTGATGGTTTTTTACGATACTTCATATATAATCTAAAATCTCCATCATTAGTTGTTACGTCATAAATTCTACGATCACTACCATTCTCAACTAATACTGGTACCATATTGTTATTAAACAATACTGATAATGCTGCACCAAAGAAAAAATCTGCTTGTGACATCTTGCCCATAATTTTCCTCCTCTTTTTAAATACATTTATATTAAAAGGCTCTTTCACCCAACGTCTTTCTTTTAAAAAGCTCAGAGTTTTAAGAAGACCACTCATTTATGAGTTTAAAAATCCATATCTAGATTTAATATTGGATTAATAAAAACCAAGATATCCATTTTTTGTTATATTTATCCTATCATAGTATAAGAGAAAAATAATGTCAATCTTAGTTGGAAAACAAACCATTTCAAGATCTTATCCCATAAATTTTTTGGATAAAGAAAGGTATTACTACGTTTATAAGGTAATTTGCTATGTTCAAATTTCATTTCTTATGATAATATTATGAAATTGGCCTATAAAACGACTTTAAACTACATCAAAGGAGATTATTAATGAAATTTGGACTAAAAGATAAAAAAAGAATTGTTGCTGTATTAATGGCAGTTATCTGCATGGGACTATCCTTATCATTTCTAATTCGTGTCGATTTCGGTACCGATCCATGCAGCACCTTAAATCTTGGTGTTGCCAGTAAATTAGGAATTAGCTTTGGAACTTGGCAGGTTATTTTTAATGGAATCCTCTTTCTCTTTGTCATTCGATTTGACCGTTCCCAGATTGGCTGGGGAACCCTTGCCAATATGATTTTGGTGGGATATAGTGCAGATTTTTTCACATGGCTTTTTGACCTAATTCTTCCGGCAGACCTTTTTACCCATCTTACAGTAAGATGGATTGTACTTGTTCCAGCCTTAACCGTTTTTGTTTTTTCTGCGGCTGTTTATATGGCTGTTGAATTAGGTACCGCTCCCTATGATGCTATTGTTTTTGTTATCTCATCCAGAATAAAAAAGATTCCTTTCCGATACATCCGGATGGCCTGGGATCTGGCAGCAGCAACCATCGGATTTCTACTGGGCAGCACCGTAGGAATCGTAACCATAGCAATGGCATTTGCCTTAGGATCCGTGATTTCTATGGTAAAGAAAAAAATCAATCGCTTTTTATAATTTTAAGTTTTAACTCAATGTTTTTAATAAAGAATATCGTATACAGCAAAAGATAATTCACTAATTTTCAATAAGTACGGAGAAATGAGTATTGAATATTATTGCTAATACAAGCATAATATAGGTAAAACTATACCAATAAATAATATTGCAAAGGAGTATGTAAAATGAATGAAACACTTAAGGTAATAGCCAATCGGTATTCCTGCCGAGATTTTAAGAATGAAATGATACCCAATGATTTACTTCAAGCAATAGCCGAAGCCGGAATTCAAGCTCCAAGTGCAATGAACCGTCAGCCATGGCGAGTTATCGTGGTAAAGGATAAGGAATTAATTCAAGACATGGAAGCCGAGGGCTTATCAAATCTTGCCAACATGGAAGATAAATCTACTTATCATAGAATCATGGAACGGGGCGGAAAATTGTTCTACAACGCACCATGTATGATCCTGGTTCCCATTAATCAAGCACAGTATGAAGCAGCTTTATTGGATTGTGGAATCCTATGTCAAAACATCACCCTGGCTGCATCATCCTTAGGAATTGCCAATGTAATATGTGGACTTACTCGATTGGCTTTTAGTGGTCAGCGTGGGGAAGAATTCAGCAAACGCTTAGGCTTCCCTGAAGGTTATGTATTTGGCTGTTCCGTCCTATTAGGCTACGCTAATACAACAAAAGCACCTCACACTCCGGATCAGGATAAAATAAAAATAATTGATTAATTAGTAATAAGGGGTTGCCGCTTCAGCTTTTTTAAAGGTGAAAGCGACAGCCCTATATTTTTATAACCCACTGGATTTATAACATCTCACCTACGATTCTGAACCCACTCAAAATATCATCCANCTACAATTCTGGCCCACTCAAAATATCATCCATCTACAATTCTGGCCCACTCAAAATATCATCCATCTACAATTCTGGCCCACTCAAAATATCATCCACCTACAACTCTGTCTCACTCAAATCTTCATAATCTTCATAATCAACATAATACATAAACTTCATAATCTTCAGGATAACCCACCATCTCTCCAGCTTCAACCATAATGCTAACTTATTATGTGCATGAAAGATCTAATACTCTCGCAAAACAATTCTTAACAANTCTCGCCCACTTACAAAGATTTTTATCTCACTATTCTCACTATTCATATGATGATTTCTTATTAAAAACCTAAATATTGTAAACAGTATATTATAACAAAGAAAGAGGCTTCCACTTTACATTGATTTTACAAAGATTGAACAAAAACATGATTTCTTAGATTTTGCGAACGTGTTAAGTTTATTTTGCAAAGATGATTAAACAAAGAAAAGGAGATAGGATATAATGAAAAAATTTACTAAAATAATCGCTCTTTTATTAACACTACTATTATCCATAGGATTAGTAAGTGCTTGTTCCAATCAAAAGGATGATGAAATTTCACAAGACTCAAANAACNATTCCNAGTCTGATCAATCTACTGAAAATTCCGATACTGAAAATAAAAATTTAAAAGGAAACCTTACCATGGTAGGCTCTACCTCTATGGAAAAGCTGGCCAACGCCGCAAGTGAAGCATTTATGATTAAATATCCTTCGGTTATGGTAAATGCTGAATTTATTGGTTCTAGTGCTGGTGTAGAAGCTGTTTTAGCTGGAACTACGGATATCGGAAATGCATCAAGAAATTTAAAGGAAAGTGAAATCTCTTCCGGTGCTGTGGAAAACATTGTTGCCATTGACGGAATTGCAGTAATCATAGACAAATCAAATAGTGTTACCAATTTGTCAACGGATCAATTGAAGCAAATCTACACTGGTTCCGTTAATAACTGGAGTCAAATAGGTGGATCTGATTTACCTATTGTTGTAATCGGTAGAGAGTCCGGATCTGGAACAAGAAGTGCATTTGAAGAAATACTTGAAATCGAGGATCAAGCTGAATACTCCAATGAAATCAATAGTACCGGTGGTGTTATGGCTAAAGTTGCTTCCACTCCTGGAGCCATTGGATATGTGTCCTTGGATATAATTAATGATACGGTTGTTCCTGTTCAGATTAATGAGGTGGAACCTACAGAGGAAAATATCAAAAATGGATCTTATTCTCTAAGCAGACCATTTGTCATGGCTACTAAGGGAGAAATCTCAGAACAAAATGATGTGGTTCAAGCATTTTTTGAATACCTATCATCAGAGGAAGGAAAAGAACTGGTGAAAGCTGTAGGCTTAGTACCTGTAGATTAAAACTCTATTTTAAACTATTAAAACTAGAAGTGAATAGGAGGTTATTGTAATGATGTATGATTAGAAAATACATCATTACTATTATGTATGAATGAAAAAGGCATTTCCATTATAGGGAGCTACAAAAATGTTAAAAGCATTGAAAAAGTTGCAAATATAATCTTTCTGATCTGTGGGTTTCTAGCAGTATTGGCTGTATTCGCTATCTCTTTCTATATGATTATCAATGGAACTCCAGCGATATTTGAAGTTGGTTTAAAAGATATTTTATTTGGAACCATCTGGAAGCCAAATGCTGCAGACCCTAGTTATGGAATTCTCTATTTTATCTTAACATCCATCCTTGGTACCTTTCTGGCCATTCTCATAGGTGTACCCATAGGTGTGATGACCGCTATTTTTTTAGCAGAAACAGCCCCAGAAAGTCTAAAAAAGATTGTAAAACCAGCGGTAGAACTACTGGCTGGCATTCCCTCTGTCATTTACGGATTACTGGGTATTATGGTAATTAATCCATTGATTTATAAACTGGAACGATTGGTATACCAGAACTCTCCGGAACATGAATTTACCGGTGGCTCCAATCTGATTTCTGCTGTACTAGTATTAGCAATTATGATACTTCCTACTGTAATTAATATTAGTGAAGCTGCACTAAAGGCAGTACCCACTCATTTGAAGCAAGCGTCACTGGCTCTTGGGGCAACTCACATTCAGACTATTTTTAAAGTTATACTTCCGGCTGCAAAATCCGGAATTGTTACTGCCATTGTACTGGGAGTAGGCCGTGCCATTGGTGAGGCAATGGCAATCAGCTTAGTTGCCGGAAATGGTGCTAATTTCCCTTTGCCCTTCAACTCCGTACGCTTTCTTACCACTGCAGTGGTAAGCGAAATGTCCTATGCTGCTGATACTCACAAAAAAGTCCTGTTTACCATTGGCTTAGTACTTTTCCTATTTATTATTATCATAAATCTAGTTTTGAATCAGATTATGAAGGGGGGTAAAAAGAATGGCAAAAGTAAATAGTATCTTTGATAAAAAACCTAGAACTTTGGATACCTTCCTCCATGGAATCCTCTATTTTAGTGCTTCCATAACGATTCTATTACTAGTAGCTATCGTAGGATATGTAACCTACCATGGTATTTCCTCCATAAATTGGTCATTCCTTACCACAGTACCAAGTACATTAAAAGGCACCTTTGGTATTGCAGGAAATATTATCAACACCATTTATATCATCATCATAACCTTAATAATATCCATACCTTGTGGTGTTGGAGCAGCAATTTATCTAAATGAGTATGCAAAACCAGGTAAATTTGTTCGATTAATCGAATTCACTACNGAAACCTTATCTGGTATTCCTTCCATTGTATTCGGCTTATTTGGATATGTGTTTTTTGGAACTGCTCTTAAACTAGGTTATTCCATATTGACTGGATCCTTAACCTTATCCTTAATGGTTCTTCCTCTGATTACAAGAAATACTCAGGAAGCCTTAAAGACCGTTCCAGAAACTTATCGTATTGGTGCTTTAGGGATTGGTGCCACCAAATGGTATATGATACGAACCATACTTTTACCTTCTGCCATGCCAGGAATTATCACTGGAATCATTCTTTCCATAGGACGAATTGTAGGAGAATCTGCGGCATTACTATTTACAGCAGGGAGTGGCTTTCTNCTTCCTCAATTAGGTAAGTATGGGGAAGGGCTNCTAGAAAAAGTTTTTCAACCGGGGGGAACTCTAACCATACAATTATATCTCAGTATGGAAAAAGCAGAGTATGACAATGCTTTTGGTATTGCTTTGATCTTAATGCTAATCGTTTTTGGAATTAATCTAGTAATCAAGTTTATTTCACATAAGTCCAAAGACAAAAGATAAATAAACAAATTCGTATTAGGCAAGCAAATAGAATGCAAGCAAATATAATTCAAGTAAGAAAAGAAAGATTAGAAAGGCATAGGGAAGATATGTTAAAGGATAAGATTATAGTAAAGGGCTTAAATTTACATTATGGAGCCAATCATGCCCTAAAAAATATAGATTTAAATGTAAAAGAAAAATCAATCACGGCTCTTATTGGTCCATCCGGCTGCGGGAAGTCTACCTTTTTAAAGACTCTAAATCGTATGAATGATTTAATCCCAGGAGTTAAAATTGAGGGTGAGGTCTTCTTGGACGGAGAAAACATTTTTGATCCAAGAGTTGACACTACCTTATTACGAAAAAAAATTGGTATGGTCTTTCAGCAACCAAACCCNTTTCCCATGTCCATNTACGATAATGTCGCTTATGGTCCAAGAATACATGGGATAAAATCAAAGGCTCAGCTGGATGAAATCGTAGAAACAAGTTTAAGAGGCGCAGCCCTATTCGATGAAGTAAAGGATCGATTAAAAAAGTCAGCCCTAGGTCTATCCGGCGGGCAACAGCAAAGACTCTGTATTGCCAGAGCTTTGGCTGTAGAACCGGAAGTGCTTCTGATGGATGAACCAACTTCCGCACTAGATCCAATTTCCACTTTAAAAATNGAAGATTTAATGTCGAATTTAAAAGATTCTTATACNGTGGTTATTGTAACCCATAATATGCAACAAGCCGCCCGTGTATCCGATTATACCGCTTTCTTTCTCATGGGCGAGGTCGTCGAATATGCAAGCACGGATACATTGTTTTCTCGTCCTGCTGATAAGAAGACCGAGGATTATATCACCGGACGATTTGGCTAAATAGAACAGAAAAAAATACTGATAAATAAAACCAGTTTGACCATAAGAACCATATGTCATATAATCAAGGAAAGGAGAAATCATATGACACCCAGATTTAGTTTCGATCATGAATTAAAAATGCTCCATGAAGATTTAAAGAAAATGGGGAATTTAATAGAAAATGCTATTGACAAAACCTTAGAGGCCTTTGAAACACAGAATGAAGTAATTGCAAAAGAAATCATAGAAGGTGATAGAAACGTTAATGATATCGAGAAAGCCATTGAAGCTAGATGTCTATCCATCGTTTTAAAGCAACAGCCAGTTGCCAGGGATTTAAGAATTGTTACTACTGCTCTTAAAGTTGTGACTGATATGGAACGAATCGGTGATCATGCTGCAGATATTGCTGAGCTTATCATCCGAGAAAAAAGAGAACAAATTTACAATCTAGTAAAGCACATTCCAGAAATGGGAAATGTAGCAAAGTCCATGGTCCGTGATGCGGTTAATGCCTTTATCAACCTAGATATGGAACAAGCAAAAGAAATCATAAAGAGAGATGATCTAGTAGATGAATTGTTTGATAAAATAAAGCAAGAAGTAGCTGTTATCCTCCGAACATCCAACGAACACGTGGATCAGTGTGTTGATATTTTGATGATTGCCAAATATTTTGAACGGATTGGTGATCATGCAGAAAACATCTGTGAATGGACTCAGTTTCATGAAACAGGTTCTGTAAATAATATTCGAATTCTATAATTGTTTGCAGTGAAATTGCTTAATCTAATGCATATTATGGGAGGTAGGTCTCGTGGAGAGAATCTATGTTGTTGAAGACGATGAAAATATAAGAGAATTATTGAAGGTAGCACTGGAGGGCTTTGGTTATGAGATTATGGCATACGAAGCAGCAGAATCTGCTTTGATAGACATGAAGTTAAAAAAGCCTGATTTAGTATTACTGGACATCATGCTCCCTGGTATGGATGGATTAACAGCAATCAAAACAATGAAAGAGGATCATCAGTTAAAAAATGTTCCTATCATTTGCCTGACTGCCAAAGATAAAGAACTGGATAAAGTCATTGGCCTGGATATTGGTGCAGACGATTATATCACAAAACCCTTCGGTGTTCTGGAACTAGCAGCTAGAATCCGCTCATTACTCCGCAGAACGAACAAAGAACAAGAGGAAATCATTAAAATCAAGTCAATTACCATAAACCCCATGACTCGGGAAGTAAAAAACAATGGTGAGTTAGTTGAGCTCACATATAAGGAATACGAACTCCTTATGTATCTTCTGGAAAATGAAAACCGTGTTGTACCCAGAGATGAATTATTAAACCAGATTTGGGGCTATGAGTATGATGGAGAATCTAGAACATTGGATATCCATATTCGAACCTTGCGTCAAAAGCTGGGGCAAACCGGTGTAGAATGCATAAAAACAGTACGAAGTGTAGGTTATCGTATCATACGAGCAGAGGAATAAGATGAAAAGAGCAATATTTAAAAAGTTTATCCTTATTATATCACTAGCCTTATTTTTAAGCTCTAGTATTTTTGGTGTGACCATCAGCAAAATTATTCTTGATAATCGATGCAAAGATTTACTCTATGCTCTGAAGGTTGCAGACTTAAGTCTAGATTATAATGGTGATTTAAATGATCAATTAAATGCTTTAAAGCAAATTAAAAATGGGAACACTTCCAGATTTACAATTATTAATCTGGATGGAACCGTACTAGCCGACAGTGAAGTCTCTAATCCTGTTATCATGGAAAACCATATCCATAGAGAAGAAATTCAGGAGGCTCTAAAAAATGGCGCTGGATTCAGCAGAAGATACTCTGATACCCTGAATTTATCTATGTTATATGTCGCATATCTTTCTAATAATGACAATTATATCCTACGGATTGCAGAACCATTTTCCGGACTGGAACAATACCTTGGTCTACTACTGCCTGCTCTGGTTATTAGCATTGGTATTACATTACTAATCTCAAGTATTTTAGCCAACAGCTTTGCTCGTTCGATTGCTAAACCCTTACGAGAAATTGCTGAGGAAATGACCAAATTAAAGGATGATAAGCCGGAATTTCATTTTAATCATTATGAATTTGAAGAAATGAATGTTATCGCTGATACCACCATGCAAATGTTACATGCGGTGAAGGAATCTATGAATCAAATCGAATTTGAAAAAATGATCCGTCAGGAGTTTTTCTCCAATGCTTCCCATGAACTCAAGACCCCTATCACCTCGATTAGCGGATATGTTGAGCTTCTAGAAAATGACATGGTTACGGATGAGAAATTAAAAAAAGATTTTCTCTCAAGAATAAAAAAAGAAACAACCAATATGACCAACCTAATCAATGATATCTTAATGATATCCCGTCTTGAAACCAAAGAAGTTACGGTATCCATGCATGATGTACGCATATGCCCTCTCTTAAGTGATGTTTGTTCTACCTTAAACCCCCTTGCCACAGAGTGTCAGGTTACCTTAGAGACAAATTGCAAACCTCTTACCATCTATGCTAATGAAGGCCAGATCAGAGAATTGTTGAATAACCTCATCAACAATGCGATTAAATATAATAAACCTGGGGGCAAAGTCTTTGTAACCATAACATCAGAGGGAAATGATTTTATCATCATTGTTGAAGATACCGGAGTTGGAATCCCAGAGGAAGCACAAGCCAGGATATTCGAGCGNTTTTATCGGGTAGATCGGGGAAGAAGCAAAAAAATGGGTGGAACCGGTTTGGGANTATCCATAGTAAAGCATGTGGTCAATTATTATAATGGTTCAATCCAACTAGAAAGCNAGGTTATGAAGGGAACGAAATTTACAATCCGTCTTCCCAAAAAACAAGGATATTAATTTTCATCTACGAGACCATTCATTAGTGAAAACCCCTGCCCTATTTGTAGATATACGAAAAACACTTCATCTTATACTAAATTATATAGATAGATGAAGTGTTCTTTTTATAGTTTTATTGACCCGGTAAAAGATCTCTTGCTTCTTCTTGGGTGTCCCCATAAATAAACTGATACAATTCTAATCGATTTTTATCCCAATCTAAAACCAGAGGATAACCAATACCATTGTATTTTTTNGGNGCTTCAAANGCCCCNTCCACAGGAANACGGAATGTTTCTATGGTTGTTATTTTATTTTCAATTACAGCCTCCAAAGCCTCTTCAATCTGTTTTTGTGTTAAATTGGTCGTAACGTAACTAAGACCTTCCTTTGTGATTGGAAGAATTTTAAATATATTATTTGGTGATATATACTGATCAAAGATCGCTTTAAGAACCCTTTGTTGACGGACAACACGGCCATAGTCATGATTGGCTCCTCCTAGAGTCTTCACCTTACGAACTCGAACATAACCCATGGCTTGATTACCATTTAACACATTGACACCGGGTTTAACATTACGATTTGATTTNTTTGAAATATAATTGGTTTTATTAAGATAATCTGCTTCTTCTTTTCCTAACTCGATGGTTACACCACCGAGCATATCTATGATTTGCTCAAATCCTTCAAAATCTACGGATGCATAGCCATCCAAATGAATTTTATAATTATGCTCTACGGTATTTAACAGGAGTTTTACCCCACCCTTTGAATATGCTGAATTTAACTTATTCGCTTTATATCCAGGAATTTCAACATAACTATCCCGAAGCAAAGAGGTAAGTTTTACAGACTTATCTTTGGTATTGATGGTAGCAATCATCATTGAATCAGTATTTTTTGCCCCACCAATCTTTTCAATTCCAAANATTAAATANTTCTTAACATAATCCTCTTTTCTTGTATCTTCAGCATGATAATCACCATCAATCTGATCCTCATTGGTATCATCTTCATTCTTTACATTACCATATACAAAATCACTGGCAGCTTTATAAACCCATCCTCGACCAGTCTTAGTTTTCATCACAAAAAGTACGAATAAGAATAATACCATAAGTACAGAACTAAGAGCGATGAGGATACGTTTCCTTCTCTTTCTTCTTCGCATTTTCTTATTTGCATTCTTCCTTTGTTTCTGGGATTTCCCTTTATTCGTAGTTTGGTCGTCATTTAAGATTTCAAGTACTTGACGACTAAGCAACTCTTGCTCTCGTTTATTCATTTTTATCTCCCCTTATATATCCTAACATTTGACGAAATTTCTATTCACTCATCTTGTGGCATTTTGTCCTATTTTATCAGATTACAAGTAAAAAGGGAAGATAGCAATCATAGGATATTTTAATTGTAANCCATTTCCATTCCATAGATTTATCTTACAAAACAGAAGAATTCATCTAATTTAATTCAATGATATAATAAAAAAATTATTAAAATTCCATTTTTCGATTGACATAATCATTATTATTATATATTCTATATATCAGCGGGGCATTAGCGCAGTTGGGAGCGCACCACACTGGCAGTGTGGGGGTCAGGGGTTCAAGTCCCCTATGCTCCATACATCCTAAATACCTATAGAGTCAACTTCAAACAGTTAATCGAATTTCAAAAAAAGGTATTGACAAAGTATCCTCTTATAAGCTATTATATCATTTGTGATTATTAATAAATAAAATATGCGCGAGTGGCTCAGTGGTAGAGCATCGCCTTGCCAAGGCGAGGGCCGCGGGTTCGAATCCCGTCTCGCGCTTAACAAAAAATAGACTCTTT
>JGI24708J26588_10002452_pt1 | contig 14022 bp, 15 predicted proteins | sample BioPla1DNA2_FD_26588 | JGI IMG/M metagenome (IMG submission 26588) | reverse complement strand
ATTATTATTGCTGGAGGGACAATCGGCTTTCTCTACTTACCACTTTTGTTCCAAATCATTGGCTTTACGAAAGGAACGTGGATTGATCAGCCATTTGTTGCTCCATATATCGGTTTAATTCTTGGTGCAATTATTTTATATTTATTATCTTTTTGGTTTGTCGATTATATCGTTTCATTTGTTCAATATTTAGAAAAAGCTTTACTAGGTGCGCCGTTAATTAATTTGCTATTTGGTGGTATCGGTCTAACGATTGGTTTACTGATTGCATACTTAATTTATCAACCGATTTATGAACTCCAGATCTTAGTTGTTTCTCAAACGGTACCACTCTTTACGATGGGTTTGTTCGGTTATCTAGGTTTCCAAGTAGGTTTTAAACGTCGTGATGAAATTTTAAATATTATGACTTTAGCTAAAAAAGATAAGNATCAAAAATTAACAACAGATGAAGAGNGGCATCATCAGCATGGACCAAAACCAAAAATTCTTGATACAAGTGTGATAATCGATGGTCGCATTGCAGATATTTGTCAAACACATTTTATTGAAGGGACAATTATTATTCCCCAGTTTGTTTTACAAGAGCTCCAACATATTGCGGACTCATCCGATGCATTAAAACGGAACCGCGGTCGTCGAGGTTTAGATATATTAAATCGACTACAAAAAGATGCGACGAAGAATATTGAGATGTACGAAGGCGATTTTGAAGATACTCAAGAAGTAGATAGCAAGCTGGTCAAGTTGGCAAAGCTTGTTGATGGCATTGTTGTGACAAATGACTTTAATTTAAACAAGGTTTGTGAGTTTCAAAATGTCCAAGTTCTAAATATTAATGANTTAGCAAATGCTGTTAAGCCGGTTGTTTTACCGGGTGAATTACTCAAAGTCCAAGTCATTAAGGATGGAAAAGAGCATGATCAAGGTGTTGCTTATTTAGATGATGGGACAATGATCGTTGTTGAGGAAGGTAGAAACTTTATTGGTGAAGCGATTGACGTCATTATTACGAGTGTACTACAGACATCAGCGGGAAGAATGATTTTCGCAAAACCGAAAGCACTTGAAAAAGCGCTCTAAAAAGGGTATAAATAATAGAGGAGAGAAAGTGATAACCAGCGTTATCACTTTTTCTGATGATCAGTGAAAATCGAGATAAAGAAATTCAAATAGTAATCGTGATTGAAAGGGGAAGTTAGCTCATGACAAAAAAAGTACGAGTACGGTATGCACCGAGCCCTACAGGTGACTTGCATATTGGAAATGCTAGAACNGCACTATTTAATTATCTATTTGCTAAGCACTTCGGCGGAGAATTTATTATTCGAACGGAAGATACAGATGAGAAGAGAAATGTTGAGGGTGGAGAAGAAAGTCAACTTAATTATTTAAAGTGGCTTGGTTTGCAGTGGGATGAAGCTGCTGATATCGGTGGTGACTATGGCCCATATCGACAAACTGAACGGTTAGATATTTATCAAAAATATGTTGACCAATTACTTGAACGTGACTTAGCTTATAAATGCTATATGACAGAAGAAGAGTTAGACAAAGAACGAGAAGAGCAGCGTGCAAATGGTCAAGTGCCAAAGTATTCAGGTGCACATGCGAATTTAACAGCAGAGCAAATTGCCCAATTTGAAGCAGAAGGTCGCGAGGCGAGTATTCGTTTTAGAGTGCCGAAGGATGTAACCTATACATTTAACGATATTGTTAGAGGTGACATTACCTTTGAATCAAGTGACTTTGGTGACTGGGTCATTGTGAAGAAGAATGGGATCCCAACTTATAACTTTGCTGTTGCAATTGATGATCACTTAATGGAGATTAGCCACGTATTACGTGGTGAAGAACACATTTCCAATACACCAAAACAAATGATGGTCTTTGACGCATTTAATTGGGAGATTCCTAAATATGGTCACATGACATTGATTTTAAATNAAGCACGGAAGAAGTTAAGTAAACGCGATCAAGATGTTGTCCAGTTTATTGAACAATATCATAACTTAGGCTACTTACCAGAAGCGATGTTTAACTTCATTACTTTATTAGGCTGGTCGCCAGTCGGTGAAGAAGAGATTTTCACTAAGGAAGAAATTATTAAAATATTTGATCCAAGTAGATTGTCAACATCAGCNGCAATTTTTGATTCGAAAAAATTGCAGTGGATGAATAATCAATACATTAAAACATTAACTGCTGATCAAGTGAATGAACTAACACTGCCTCATTTAATTGAAGCGGGAAGAATCTCANCTGATGCGGACGAAGAAACGAAGGCTTGGGCGATTAACTTAATCGCTCTATACAAAGATCAACTGAGTTACGGTGCTGAGATTGTTGAATTAACCGAGCTTTTCTTCCAAACGAAGATCAGTTATAATGAAGATGCACAAGCTGTTTTAGCTGAAGAACAAGTTGCTGAAGTATTAAATGTCTTTAAAAATAAATTAACAGAGTTAGAAAATTGGGAGCCCCAAGCAATAAAAACTGCTGTTAAGGCAACTCAAAAAGAAACACAACAAAAAGGTAAAAAATTATTCATGCCGATTCGTGTTGCAACAACAGGTCAATTACATGGTCCAGAGTTACCAAATGCCATTTATCTATTAGGCAAAGAAACTGTCCTGACACGATTAGATGACGTGTTAGTTAGCTTTTAATCACGAATCAATCTGATACGCATATAAATAATCATAAAATGTAGAAGAGGATAGAAATTGGTTCAATGCTTATTTAGAGAAAATCACCTCGGCTGAAAGTGATTTTAAGCAGACTAATTTTATGCACCTCGGAGTCTTTTACTGAACAGATGAGTAAGTAAAAGCGGCAACTCACCGTTAGCTGAGTGTAAGTTGAGATTAGGCTACACATGCTTAATCTAAACAGAGTGGAACCGCGTTTACCAAGGCGTCTCTGTGTATTGAATACACAAAGACGCCTTTTTGTCGTTTTTAATTAGTTTGGAGGTGTTAGAAATGGCCTTTTTTAAACGAATAAAAGAAGATATTCAAGTTGTTTTCGATCAAGATCCAGCTGCACGTTCATATTTAGAAGTTATTTTTACCTATTCGGGTGTACATGCGCTTTGGCTTCATCGAATTGCACATTTCTTTTATCGAAAGAAGTTCTTCTTTTTTGCTCGGATCATTTCACAATTTGCTCGATTCTTTACAGGCATAGAGATCCATCCAGGTGCTCAGATTGGTCGTCGTTTTTTCATTGACCACGGGATGGGTGTTGTGATTGGAGAAACGTGTGAAATTGGTGATAACGTTACGATCTATCAAGGTGTCACATTAGGTGGGACTGGAAAGGAAAGGGGCAAACGCCACCCAACGATTAAAGANCATGCCCTTATTGCTACAGGAGCTAAAGTGTTAGGGTCAATCACGATAGGTGCGTATTCTAAAGTTGGAGCAGGCTCTGTCGTGCTTAAAGATGTTCCAGACTATTCGACAGTAGTAGGGATTCCTGGTCATGTTGTTGTTCAAAATGGCAAGCGTGTTGATCAAAAACTTGACCATAACAAACTACCAGATCCGATTGATGATTATATTGTTGAATTACAAGCAGAAGTTAAGAAGATTAAGCAAGAGTTAGATGTAATTAAGGGAGAGAAGCAAGATGACGATTAAGATGTATAATACATTGACACGAAAAAAAGAGATCTTTCAACCGATCGATCCGCATCAGGTAAAAATGTATGTCTGTGGTCCAACGGTTTATAATTATATTCATATCGGTAACGCACGACCGGCGATTGTGTTTGATACGATTCGACGTTATTTGGAGTACCGCGGCTATGACGTAAAATACTTGTTAAATTTTACAGACATTGATGACAAGATTATCAATGAAGCAAAACAATTAAATGAAGATGTTGAAACACTAACGAATCGATTTATCACTGCGTATAAAGAGGATGTTGGTGCATTAGGTGTTCGCCCGGCTACCCATCATCCGAGAGTGACGGAAACGATCGATGAAATCATCCAGTTTATCGCTGATTTAATTGAAAAAGGTTTTGCCTATCAAGTAAATGGTGATGTTTATTATAAGACACGTGAATTTAAAAACTACGGCAAGCTATCTGCCCAGCCGCTTGATGATTTACGAGCGGGTGCACGAATCCAAGTCGACGAGCATAAAAAAGATCCACTCGATTTTGCATTGTGGAAAGCTGCTAAACAGGGGGAAATTNCCTGGTCATCACCATGGGGAGAAGGTCGTCCGGGTTGGCATATTGAATGTTCAGCGATGGCAAAAAAACACTTAGGTGCAACGATTGATATTCATGCTGGTGGTCAAGATTTGACCTTCCCACATCATGAAAATGAAATTGCACAATCAGAAGCACGTAACGGCAAAAAATTCGCTAACTACTGGCTTCATAATGGCTATATTACGATTGATGACGAAAAGATGTCGAAATCACTAGGGAATTTTGTTTTAGCTCGTGATCTGATTAAACAATATCGCCCAGAATTGATTCGCTTCTTTATGCTCAGTGTCCATTACCGTCAACCAATTAATTTTAACGACACATTAATTAATCAATCAAAGCAAGGTTTTGACCGAATTGTAAATAGTTATCAAAATGTTCATTATCGAATGGGCAATGCAAGTGAAGGTGACGAGCAATATCAAGCAAAACTATTACAAATTAAAGATGAGTTTATTAATGAAATGAATGATGACTTCAATACGGCAAATGCGATTAGTGTGCTCTATGAACTAGTAAAAGAGGCGAACTTAGCAATCGAAGACCCAGAAGTAACGAAAGCAAGCTTAGCCAGCTTTCTCACTCTGTTTGATCAGTTTTTCTCTATATTAGGGCTCAATCTAACGTTACAAGATGAGCTACTTGATGAAGAGATTGATCAATTATTAGTCGAGCGTGATGAGGCACGTGCAGCCAAAAACTTTGCCAGAGCAGATGAAATTCGTGAGTTGCTAAAAGAACAGTCGATTATTTTGGAAGATACCGCTCAAGGAACTCGTTGGAAAAGAGGATAAGCATGAAGGTCAATGAAGTGAAACAAATGAAAAGCTTAGCGCTCGCTTATATGGGTGACGCAATCTATGAGGTTTACGTGCGTGATTATTTAATTCGTAATCACCATGCGAAAGTAAATGACTTGCACCAAAATGCGATTAAATATGTAGCGGCAAAAGCTCAAGCTAAAGTTTTGCGCTACTGGCTTGAAACAAAAGCGTTGGATGAAGAAGAAGAAGGTGTCGTTAGGCGTGGTCGGAATGCGAAGGCAGGATCAGTTCCTAAAAACACAGATATTATGACCTACCGTTATAGTACAGCTTTTGAAGCGCTACTAGGTTTTCATTACTATACAGATAATCGAGCAAGATTAAATGAATTAATCGAACAAGCAATCACTTTTGTTGAGAGAGGAAGATAAACAGATGAATGAAGAATGGCTAATCGGCAAAAATCCAATTACAGAAGCATTTAGGTCTGGCCGGGCGATTAATAAATTATTCATTGGAGACTACGTAAATCCAAATTCAATTGACGAGATTCAAAAGCTCGCTAGAAAGCAAGGCGTCCAAATTAAGCGAGTACCAAAACAAAAGCTCGATCAATTAGCAAGTGGTAAACACCAAGGTTTAGTAGCCGCTGTAGCAGCATATGACTATGCGACAATCGATGATTTATTTGCTAGAGCAGAGNAAAAGGGNGAGCTACCTTTCTTCATGCTATTGGATGGCATTGAAGACCCACATAATTTAGGTTCTATTTTACGAACGGCTGATGCAACGGGTGTACATGGTGTAATTATTCCAAAAAATCGAGCAGTTGGTTTAACGAGTGTTGTCGCAAAGACATCGGCTGGTGCAATCGAATATGTTCCAGTTGCTCGAGTCACAAACATGGCACAAACAATAGAAGAATTAAAATCTCGACATGTCTGGGTGATCGGGACAGATATGGATGCAGATAAAGACTATCGCGAATTAGAAGGCGATCTTGCCTTAGCCTTAGTCATTGGTAATGAAGGAAAAGGAATCAGTCGTCTTGTTCGGGATAAATGTGACTGGACTGTGAACTTAGCGATGAAAGGTCAAGTCTCATCACTAAATGCATCTGTTGCATCTGGTGTCTTGATGTATGAAGTTTTCCGAAAGCGTAGCCCTTTGGGGGATTAAGCAGATGGATGTCTTATTAGTCGATGGCTATAATATTATCGGTGATTGGGACGAGCTCAAAGAATTACGCGATGTTGACCTTGATCAAGCGCGTCAATTGTTAATCGAAAAAATGGCTGATTATCAGGCGTATCAAGGAATTCGAGTAATAATTGTTTTTGATGCGTATGAAGTTAAAGGTCTAGAGACAAAGGATTCAAAATATAATATTGAGATTATTTATACGAAAGAAAAAGAAACAGCAGATCAGTGTATTGAGCGACTAGTCAAACAAATTATCAATGTTCAAACAAAAGTATATGTTGCTACGAGCGACTTTACTGAACAGCGGACAATCTTTCAACAAGGTGCCTACCGTAANTCAGCGCGTGAATTAGCAATAGAAGTGAATCAAATAAAAAAAGAAATTTCTAATGACCTTAGAAGCTTTGAAACGCAAAAAAAAGGGCGATCTCTCCCGATAAATCAGGATATTCTGGACCAATTTGAGAAAATGAGACGTGGGAGGCATTAAAACCACTAGTTGACGAAAGTTAAGCGTTTACTGTATAATATTTCTATTAGATAGTTCAGGGGGAGTTTGGGTTGGAGAAACAGCTTCACGGTGTGAACAATCAATTCATATCTTTTGATCAGCTTGATGATAGTGAAATTATCACGCTTATTCGCCAAGGAAATAGCCAAGCTGTTGATTTCTTAATTCAAAAATATCGACCTTTCGTCAGGATAAAAGCAAGTGCATATTTTTTGATTGGGGCAGACCATGAGGATATCGTTCAAGAAGGAATGATCGGACTCTATAAAGCTGTTCGTGATTATAAAGATACACATCAAACCTCGTTTCGTGCCTTTGCAGATCTTTGTATTAAGAGGCAGATTATCACGGCGATTAAAGCTGCTACAAGGCAAAAGCACATTCCACTTAACTCNTATGTTTCATTAGATAAGCCAATCTACGATGAAGAATCTGANCGAACGTTATTAGATGTTTTAACAAATGTCGAGAAAATAGATGATCCTGAAGAGCTAATCATTAATCAAGAAAACCGTTGTTTAGTTGAAGGGAAGATTATTAAACTACTCAGTCGCTTTGAGTGTGATGTGCTATATTTGTACTTAGATGGTCGAACATACCAAGAGATATCGATTGAGTTAAATCGACATACTAAAGCAATTGACAATGCCCTTACACGTGTTAAGAAAAAACTCGAACGCTATTTAGATGTAGTGGGAGCGGAGTTATAATTGAATTGAAAGCGAACGTTGACACAGTTTGACAAGCGTGCTACATTAGAAGATGTGCTAGATTAATAATAAGGTGATTATATGAAAAAGAAGCTAGCTCTTGCATGTGAAGTATGTGGGAGTCGAAATTACCATTCTGACAAAAGTTCGGCAAGCCCTGAACGATTAGAACTGAAGAAATTTTGTAAGAGATGTAATCAACATACATTACATCGTGAGACTAAATAAGTTGAATTCATTAATAAATCATTATTTTATAGATAAAAATTTTATGTTTGGAGGAACTCCTTGTGAAAGCTGTATCATTTTTAAAAAATGTTTCGCGAGAAATGAAAAAAGTCTCTTGGCCAGGTAAGCAAGAATTATACCGCTATACTGTGACCGTCGTTGTAACAGTTGTTTTAATCGCTCTATTTTTCACGGTTGTCGATTTTGGTATCAGTCAAATTTTGAATCTCTTTTTTGATTAACAGAGTGGATTTTGTGTTATAATGAAAGAAGTATAAATCGAGTGACTTACAACCCGTGNTAACGGGTTTTTTTAAATTGAAGACTAATCACAAATTATGATTATCGTNAAGCTCATCTGTATGGATGAGAGTCATTTTGATTAACGGACAAGGAGGTTTGAAGATGGAGAAACAATGGTATGTCGTTCATACGTATTCAGGTTATGAAAATAAAGTGAAAACGAACTTAGAAAAAAGACTTGCATCGATGGGTATGGAAGATAAAATTTTCCGTATTTTAGTCCCTGAGGAAGAAGAAACAGAGATGAAGCAAGGCAAGCATAAAGTCTCAATGAAAAAGGTTTTCCCTGGCTATGTTTTAGCTGAGATGATTATGACGGACGATTCTTGGTATGTCGTTCGAAATACTCCGGGAGTAACGGGCTTTGTTGGTTCAGCTGGATCGGGTTCAAAGCCAACACCACTATTGCCTGAAGAAGCAGAAATGATTCTTAAGCGCATGGGTATGAAGGAAACGGAAATTGAGGTTGACTTTGAAGTTGGTGAGTCAGTTACAGTTGCAGATGGTCCGTTTAGTAATTTTACCGGTGTCATTGAGCAGATCGATACTGACCGTCAAAAGGTCAAAGTACTTGTTAACATGTTCGGTCGTGAAACACCAGTCGAACTTGATTTTACACAAGTTGAAAAGCTTTAATCTAGTTCAGGATAGAAGGAAGTTTCCTGATTTGATGGAAGATGAACAATTTTATTTATAATAAGTGAGTTCAGCTCTTGCAATATTAAGTTGAACATGCTAAAATCTTAATGTTCTTTATGCCTCGAGTTTCAAGACAATAATAGAGATGAACATGAGTGGGAGGGCTAACACCCTGTGACCACATCACGGACTTAAGGAGGTGTGTCTCGTGGCTAAAAAAGTAATTAATGTTGTAAAACTACAAATTCCAGCAGGTAAAGCAAACCCAGCTCCACCAGTAGGACCGGCATTAGGTCAAGCGGGTATTAATATCATGGGTTTCTGTAAAGAATTTAACGCTCAAACACAGGAGCAAGCTGGACTAATTATTCCGGTAGAAATTTCGGTTTTTGAAGACCGTTCATTTACGTTTATCACCAAAACTCCACCGGCAGCTGTATTGCTTAAAAAAGCGGCGGGTATCGATAAGGCATCAGGNGAACCAAATCGTAACAAGGTAGCTACAGTTAAGCGTGCTCAAGTACAAGAAATCGCTGAATTGAAAATGCCAGATTTAAACGCAGCTGATGTNGAAGCGGCTATGCAGATGGTCGAAGGTACTGCACGCAGTATGGGAATTACGATCGAAGATTAATTTTGTTTTATGTTGGAGATGAGGGTTGCGTAGGTGGTTGAGTTGCCATTGCGCAACCTTTTTGCAGGTAAAGAACTGAGGCATAGTTAAACTCACCCGCTTAGCGATAAGTGGGCTCGCTTTATTAAGTGGGAGGTATAACCGTTAATACCACATCTTAGGAGGANAAATAATGGCTAAAAAATCAAAAAAGCAACAAGAAGCTTTGAAGTCAGTTGACCGTACAAAAGCGTACGACGTTAAAGAAGCTCTTGAATTAGTAAAAGAAAATGCAACAGCAAAATTTGATGAAACAGTTGAGGTTGCTTTCCGTTTAGGAATAGATCCTAAAAAAGCAGATCAACAACTTCGTGGCGCAATGGTATTGCCACACGGTACAGGAAAAACTCAAACAGTTCTAGTCTTTGCTAAAGGTGATAAAGCTAAGGAAGCTGAAGCTGCAGGCGCGGACTTTGTTGGAGATGAAGATCTGATTAACAAAATCAATCAAGGTTGGTTAGGTTTTGATGTGATTGTTGCTACACCTGATATGATGGCTGAAGTAGGTAAGTTAGGCCGCGTTTTAGGACCTAAAGGCTTAATGCCAAACCCTAAAACAGGAACAGTAACATTTGAAGTTGAAAAAGCTGTTCAAGAAATTAAAGCTGGTAAAGTAGAATACCGTGTTGATAAACAATCAAACGTGCATGTGCCGATTGGTAAAGCATCATTTGAACTTGATCAACTAGAAGATAACCTTAAGGCAATTGCTGATGTTATTGTTAAAGCAAAGCCGCAATCTTCTAAAGGGATTTACTTACGCAACATTGCTGTAACATCAACGATGGGTCCTGGCGTTAAAATTGACCCAGCTGAATTTACTTCAAAATAAACCTTGACTTTATGATAACATACAGCTATAATAGCTTAGGTTAAAATAATAGTTATACCGTAGACAGTAGGGGCCGAAAGAAGCTTAATAACCTACCGAGGTGTTGGATAAAGGCGATGATTATCTCTGGATGACATTTGCCCAATCGTTCACACATTCTCCCTTGCGTCTACTATCGATGCAAGGGTTTTTAATTTTTAAATTCATTTTACGGTATGGTTGAACATTAAATGGGAGGTGGAATCATGTCAAAGGTTATGGATAAAAAGAAACAAGTTGTTTCTGAAATTGCGACTAAATTCCGCGAGAGTCAATCAACAGTTTTAGTTGATTATCGTGGTTTAGATGTGGCGGAAGTTACTGAATTACGTAAGCAACTTCGTGAAGCTGGTGTTGAGTATAAGGTTTACAAAAACTCAATGTCACGCCGTGCAGCAGCAGAAGTTGAACTTTCAGAGTTAGATGAAATTTTAGTTGGACCAACTGCAATCGCATTTAGTCAAGACGATGTTGTTGCTCCTGCAAAAATTATTAATAACTTTGCTAAAGATCATAAAGATCTAGAAATTAAAGGTGGCGTTATTGAAGGAAACATTGTAACACTTGATCAAATCAAGGAACTTGCAGACCTTCCAAACTACGAAGGTTTACTATCTATGTTACTCAGCGTTCTTCAAGCACCAGTTCGAAACTTTGCTTATGCAGCTAAAGCAATCGCAGAGCAAAAAGAAGAGCAAGAAGCTTAATCTGATTTGAAATATCTAAAAAACTTACACAATTATTAGGAGGAAAAAAGAATGTCTAAAGATCAAATTATTGAAGCGATTAAAGAAATGTCAGTTCTTGAATTAAATGATTTAGTTAAAGCAATTGAAGAAGAGTTTGGCGTAACAGCAGCAGCTCCTGTTGCAGTAGCAGGTGGAGCAGCAGGTGGAGCGGCAGAAGAAGAGAAAACTGAATTTGACGTTGTTCTTGCAGATGTAGGTTCAGCGAAGATTAAAGTTGTTAAAGCAGTACGTGAAATCACTGGTCTTGGCTTGAAAGATGCAAAAGACCTTGTTGATAAAGCACCAGGTGCAATTAAAGAAGGCGTAGCTAAAGAAGAAGCTGAAGAAATGAAAGCTAAACTTGAAGAAGCAGGCGCTTCAGTAGAATTAAAGTAAGCTTTAATTAAATAACAAAGGCTCGTCTAATATAGGCGAGCCTTTGTTTACTACTTTTAAGTGAATGAGTTGTGATCAAGATAGGATAACAATTGTCAGCNAGCAGAAGTGAAAACCACAAACAAAAAAAGTAGGTGCTAATACTATGTCTGAGCAATACTTTACGCAAAATCCCCAAACAAAAAGTAATCCAAAAACATGGACGTACAAACTTCGAGACCGAATGTTAACATTTAAAAGTGATGCTGGTGTTTTTTCTAAAAATACGGTTGATTTTGGTTCGAGAACTTTGATCGAGGCGTTCATACTTCCGGAAGTTGAGGGTGCAATTGTTGATATGGGTTGTGGATATGGTCCGATTGGATTATCAATTGCTATGGCATATCCAGATCGACAAGTCATCATGGGTGATATTAATGAGCGTGCCGTTCAATTGGCGAAGGAAAATGCGNNGGNAAATAAACTGACCAATGTTCAAGTTTTTTTGAGTGATCAGTTTTCGGGACTCCCGAAACATTCCTATGCAGCGGTTTTGACTAATCCGCCAATTCGGGTTGGAAAAAAGGTTGTCCACGCTATGTTTGAGCAAGCGCGCCAATATCTTAGTGCCGATGGTGAGTTATGGGTCGTGATCCAAAAAAAGCAGGGAGCGCCTTCTGCTATTAAGAAAATGGAATCAATTTTTCAAGAAGTAGAAGTTGTTGTTAAGGAAAAGGGCTATTTTATTATCCGAGCAACAAAATAATCAGGGAGTATTTGACTCTAATATAAGCTTGTGGTAGTATAAGAAGATGGCAGTAGCATGTTTTGTTGTCAAGTGTTATTTTTAATAAAATGTATATTTTTGTGATTGAATGGACAAGATGGTTAGAACGGGGTAGAGGGCTTAGTTGATTTTTAAAGAGTTAGGTCAAGTGGGATCCTCTATTTATTGACGGCTACTAATCACTTATGTGTCCGCACAAAATAAAGGGAACTTGTTGAAAAATCTTTCTGTTACACATCGGTTAAAGATACTTAAGAAATTAATAGGGAAAGGTTGCAACAAGTATTTCATTATCTTTAAATATGTTCAAGTGAAGTCAGTGTGTTCCGCGAGAGCACTATTGTTGTTTCATTCGTCTGTTTACTTATTCGCAGACTAAACAAGCCAAAGACTGACGAAGTTATTGTAAGTTTTTTTGTTCGTTTAATACCGAACAAGTAATATGTTTAAATTATACCTTTTCCAATTCAGATGTCAATAGTCGAATCTAAACATTGACGGGATAAGGTGTAGCATAGTTAATAGCTTTCTTGGTTAAGTTTTATTTATTACTACTTAAACTGACGTAAATGATATTCGCGTCTTAAGTAGCAGGAAAGCATGATCTTCTACTGGTGAAACTAGTGGGAGGAAGAATTTTTCTAATCTTGATTTGAGGGGTGAAGCAGTTGACAGGTCAACTAGTTCAGTATGGACGACACCGCAAGCGCAGAAGCTACGCACGTATTAACGAGGTATTAGAATTACCAAATTTGATTGAGATTCAAACAGCTTCCTATAATTGGTTCTTGGAAGAAGGAATGCGAGAAATGTTTAAAGATATTTCTCCGATCGAGGATTTNCAAGGTAATCTTTCACTTGAATTTGTCGATTATAAGCTTGAAGAGCCNAAGTATGAAGTTGATGAATCGAAAGAACGNGATGTAACTTACAATGCACCGCTACGTGTTAAGGTTCGTTTATTGAATAATGAAACTGGTGAAGTAAAAGAACAAGAAGTGTTTATGGGCGATTTCCCGCTGATGACTGATACGGGAACATTTATAATAAATGGTGCAGAGCGAGTGATTGTTTCGCAATTAGTCCGATCACCAAGCGTTTACTTCAATGAAAAGTTAGATAAGAATGGAAAAATGGGGTATACAGCAACAGTTATCCCCAACCGAGGCGCGTGGCTAGAATTNGAGACAGACGCCAAAGATGTTGTTCACGTTCGGATTGATCGAACTAGAAAACTACCAATTACGGTCTTGCTACGAGCACTGGGCTTTAGTTCAGACCAAGAGATTATTGATTTAATTGGTGACAATGAATATTTACGTAACACATTAGAGAAAGATAATACAGAATCAAGTGAAAAAGCATTGCTAGAAATATATGAGCGTTTGAGACCGGGTGAACCACCAACGATTGAAAATGCAAAAAGTCTAATGGTCTCTCGCTTTTTTGATCCGAAACGCTACGATTTAGCACATGTAGGNCGCTATAAAATTAATAAAAAACTTCATATGAAGAATCGTCTNTTTAATCAAGTTCTTGCTGAAACTTTAGTTGATCACGAAACAGGTGAAGTGTTAGCTGAAAAAGGAACAAAATTAGATCGACGAACACTGAATAAGTTAATGCCTTATATTGACCGAGCAGAAGATCGTCTTGGTGAGCAGGTAATTGAGCCAAGTGAAGGCGTTCTTGATGATCCAATTGGAATCCACTCAATAAAAATTNTTGATCCAACTGATCCAGAAGGCGAACGAACNTTAAATGTGATTGANAATGGTGTGATTGATGAAGCGGTTAAGAATATTACCCCCGCTGATATTATTGCCTCAGTAAACTATTTCTTTAATATTTTACATCGGGTTGGTCATACAGATGATATTGATCATTTAGGTAATCGTCGCTTACGTTCAGTGGGTGAATTACTGCAAAATCAATTCAGAATTGGTTTGTCACGAATGGAAAGGGTTGTTCGTGAACGGATGTCGATTCAGGATACATC
>JGI24708J26588_10002448_pt1 | contig 14029 bp, 12 predicted proteins | sample BioPla1DNA2_FD_26588 | JGI IMG/M metagenome (IMG submission 26588) | reverse complement strand
CTCTACGACTAAAAATACAACAAAAAGCACCTCTAATACAACAACAGAAAAGCCACAGCAAAATGACGGAAAATATCAAGCCGTTAATTATAGCACGGTAAAGGGAATATGGTTTTCTTATATTGAGCTTTATCCAAAGCTAAAGGATAAAGCTACCTTTGAAAATTACATAAAAACTGCCTTTGATAATGTTAAGATAGATGGATACAATACTGTTTTTGTCCATGTTAGGGCTTTTGGCGACGCACTATATCCTTCAGATTATTTTGCTTTAGCCGGCACTACGGCTAAAACACTTACAGACAGTAGGAATTTCGACCCGCTTCAAATTATGGTAAATGAAGCACACAAACGAAATTTATCTATTCATGCATGGATAAATCCATATCGCATAGCTAATTATTCAAGTGTAAAAGGAAACTTCACACTTAAAAACTGGTGGAATGATTCCTATACCAAAAAACACTATATTAAAGAAGCGTATAATGAAAGTGGCAGATTTCTCTGGTATGTATTAAACCCTGCAATAGATGAGGTAGTGGAATTAATTACTAATGGGGTAAAAGAAATTGTAGAAAATTATAATGTTGATGGAATACATATGGATGATTATTTTTATCCAAGTAGTTTAAAAGATAATGATACGTCTTTTGACTATGAGCAATTTAAAAATAGTGGTTACTCCGATATCAGAAAATTCAGAATTTCTAATACTACAAAGCTTGTAAAAAATATAAATAAAGCTATAAAATCTATTAATTCATCTGTTAAATTTGGAATAGCTCCAACCGGAAATAACTATCAATATAAATCCAGTGGCGTTCCATGGAATGATTATATCGATTCTAAGGCTTGGATAAACAACAAGTATATTGATTATATCGCCCCACAAATTTATAGGAGCTTTAATGATAAAAGCCTTCCCTTTGAAACTGCATTTAATGGTTGGGCTAACCTCACAAAAGGTTCAAGCGTAAAGCTTGTAATAGGAATTACACTATCAGCACCAAATTCAAGTAGCTTTAAAAGTGAACAAGATGTACTTAAGCGGCAAGCTCAAATGGCATTAAATCAAGCAAACGGATTGATTATATACAAGTATGCTGAATTATATGGCTCTAGTGACTTTTATGTAAATGAAGAAATACAGGCAATGAAACCAATAATAAAAGGATGATTTTTATGAAAAAAATTATTTCTATAATAACTATTTTAGCTTTTAGTCTTAACAGCCTTTTTGTAATGGCTGAAAATGAAACAGCTGAAAGCTCATCACAGCAAGAAGCACAGCAAGAAGCACAGCAATCCTCCGATCAAGATAACACAAGTAGAGATGAAATAGAACCAAATATCACTTTAATAGATGATTTAAAAGCTGTAAATCTCACTGCAGGTATAGACTTTGCAATATCAGGCGATACTGAAGCTATTAAAAAGGAGCTTGAAACAGCATTTTCGCAGATTGAGGAAATAGAATTAAATACAGTAATTCTTTCTTCAACATATGAAGGAAAGGCTTATTTCAGCCTTGAAGGCGAAAGCGACCCATTATTTTTAGCTAATAAAATGGCTAGGGAAAAGGGCTTTAGCACATTTATAAGTCTTGATATTGATTTTCTGATTAATGATGCCATAAAATCTGATAACATTCAGGATAACTACATTTTATCCATAAATAAATTTGCATCAAAATATATAGCAGATGGTATAATACTTACAAATTATTACACTAAAAATGATACTGATGCTTTTAATTATTATAAAAAAGACGGCTCTGGTATTGGATTTAAAAATTGGCTTTATGAAAATAACGAATACTTTGTAAAAACTGCCTCAGAAATCATAAGAACAACAAACAATGCTATTGCAATCGGACTTAATATTTCTCACCCTTGGGCTAATAAAACCACAAGGGAAAACGGCTCTGAAACTTCATCTGAATTTCAAGCTTTAACAAATGGATATTCCGACACAAAAAAATATATCGAAAGCAAATATGCCGACTTTATTATTCTTAATGCAAGTGGCGGCACAGCCAGCGACACACTCCCCTTTGAAAAATACACCTCTTGGTGGAATGGAATTTGTTCCGACAGCAATATTCCATTATATATTACTCATGCAAATGAAAATATGAAAAATAATTGGAGTGCCGATCAGATTTTAAAACAGCTTACAATTGCAAAAAAATTATCAGCTTATAAAGGAAGTGCCTTTTCCAGCCTAAAGACGTTAGTCGACAATCCCAAAAGCTCCACAGATAATATCAAAAAGTTTTATGAAAATCAAATAAATGAAAGTGACTTATTCTCCGATTTATCAGTATATTATCCTAAAAAGACAAGCTTTACAACCTATGAGGATAAGATCACTTTTATGGGTACTTTTGACTCTAATTTTGATGTATATATCGACAATGAGAAAATCGAGCTTGAAAAAACAGGAGATTTTTATATAACTAAAAATCTTGAAATTGGTAATAATACTTTTAAAATCACACATAAGGACAAGAGCGTTACTTACAAAATAAAACGTGCAGTCAAGGTACTAAAATCTATGAATCCCAGCTCTGCAGCCAGTGTAGAGGGTGGAACGAAAATGACTGTTAGTGCCACTGCATATAAAGGCTCTACTGTAAAAGCTACATTCAACGGACAAACAATCACTTTAAAAGAAAGTGCTACTGATGATATTGATATAAATTCTCTTTATATAAAATATACCGGCACTTTTAATATTCCTAACGGTGTTATAGGAAAAACTCAAAGTCTTGGCAGAGTTAATATAACAGCTTCATATATGGACTTTACAGAAAGTCTAAAGGGTGGTAATATTACAGTAAATGCCCTTCCCGAACCACCTCCGCCACCAGCAGAGCCTGAGGTTGTAGTACCACCTCAAGACGCTGTCGAAGGCGAAGTAATTATGAAAATTGAGCCATATATCCCCAAAGGATATGAAAGCACTGCAAAATTTATAAAAACTACCTCTGATAGTACAGTTTCTTATGATGGAAAAACAATTGATGCGTATGCCTTTCCAAACTACGTTATGCTTCCAAAGGGTACATTGGATTACTATCAAAAATCAGTAAATGCTACTAAGGATAATGGAACAGTATTGAATTTCAATAGTGCTTATTCAAATAGAAAATATCTTACTGATGAATCGACAGTTATTACAGCAGCACCGATTACGCAAAATCAAGCATTTGTAAAAGCCATTGGTACAAAAAACGGTAAATCTTATATAAAAATATCACTAGACCATAAAATCGCTTTTAATATTCAGCCTGTGGGACTTACTTATCTTGAACATGTAGAGGGAAATTATAGAGTAAATACATATAATCCCTCAAAATATGAAATTACTTTTGATAATGTTACAGAAGTTACAAAGCTGCCTTCTTTTAATAATCATCAAATATTCAAGTCAGGAGAATGGCAGGTTGTTACAGTAGATGGTGTTCAAAAGTTTAAGCTGGTGCTTGAATTAAGGCAGCAGGGCATTTATGGAGGAATAAGCTCATACTATGACAGCAATGGCGATCTTATACTTGAATCAACTAATTTTTCAAATAGCTTATCCGGTAAAACAATTGTTATAGACCCCGGACATGGATNTACTGGCAAAAACAGGTTTGACTCAGGCGCTGTAATTGATGGTATTGGTATTAAAGAAGTTGATGTCAATTATGCAGTTGCTGAGGCATTAGAAAAAAAGCTTAAGGCACTTGGTGCTAATGTTGTAAAATTTGATGTTATGAACAATACAAAATACTATCCCACTGAGGATAGAAAAATTATTGCCGAACAGTATAGCCCCGATCTATACATTTCAATACATTGTAATTCGGCAGGCTCATATAAAGCTGCTAATGGTATTGAGGCTTATTATTTCTATGCATCAGGGCAGCCTTTAGCTTATGAAGTGACTAAGGAGCTTAATAAGGTTTATCAAAAATACCTTTACAAGGATAGTAAAAACCATATAAGAGATAGCAAGGAATCTGCATACTATCGCTTTAATGTCACAACCTCAAGTGCTTTTCCATCTATTTTAACTGAAATAGGCTTTGTATCTAATCCAACCGAGGCTAAGCTTTTATCAAATGCAGAAAATCAAGAACATATTGCCGAAGGATTAAAAAATGGAATAGTAAATTATTTTAGCAGAAGTAAATTATCTAACTATTCAAACGGAGAAAGTACAGCTGAAAAGCCTTCTTCACAAAACGATGATACAAACGCTGTTACTCAACAAACACAGTCTGAAAATTCCACACAAAGCACAGCTCAATCAAATATACAAACCGATTAACAGGAGGAATAATGAATATTGCTGTTGTAGGACTTGGATTAATAGGCGGCTCATTATGTAAGGCTATTAAAAAATACACAGACAACCTTATACTAGGTATAGACAGCGACAGTGATACTATTAAAAAGGCACTGTCTGATAATTCTATTGACAAACAAATATCGTCAGAGCAGCTTTCCACTGCCGATTTAACCATTGTAGCACTATATCCATTGCAAACTGTTGACTTTATAAAGAATAATGCACATTTGTTCAAAAAGAATTCAATTGTTATTGATATTTGTGGAATTAAAAAATATACCGTCGATAAATGTACAGATATTTTAAAAGAACTTAATGTCAACTTTATAGGTACTCATCCTATGGCAGGAAGAGAGTTTTCAGGCTACGATTATTCATTAGCTGATTTATTTTTAGACGCAAGCTTTATCATTACACCACGTGAGGATAGTGATGAAAATTCTATCGAAACAGTACGAAAATTAGCTGAAAAAATTGGCTTTGGAAAAATTGTTATTTCCACTCCTCAAAAGCATGATGAAGTTATTGCATACACCTCTCAGCTTGCACATATTGTTTCAAATGCATATGTAAAAAGTCCCGCACTATTTGAAAACAATGGTTTTTCAGCCGGCTCGTTTTTGGATTTAACAAGAGTCGCAAAGCTAAATGAAAATATGTGGACAGATTTATTTATGTGCAATAAAGCACCTTTAGTAAAGGAGCTTGAAAATATAATAGAAAAATTAAACGAATATTTATCAGCATTAATAACTGATGATAGCAAGCTTTTATACAACCTTTTAAAGGATGGGAGAGAAAGAAAAGAAAAGAGTGCTGTGATTTTTCCTCAAAAAAATAAGGACGGTAATTTTAATGGGAAATAAAAAAGCAAACAGCTTTTACATCACCTTAGGAGGACTGCTTTCAGCTCTATCCGTTGTAATTATGCTAATGACCTTTATCCCAGCAGGAATGTATATATTTCCTGCAATAGCTGGTATGTTTATGTGGATTGTTAGAGATTATTCCAGCATAAAATGGGGATTAATATGCTATGCTGCCACCTCACTTGTATCACTGATATTAGTACCTGATATTGAGGCGAAATTTATGTTTATTTTCTTTTTTGGTTATTTTCCAATCATAAGGCAGCTAATATCTGAAAAAGTGGGAAAAGTACTTGCTTTCTTTTTAAAACTAATATTGTTCAACATTTCAGCCATTATTGCTTATTATATAATTTTTAATTTCTTTCAAATAGACTATCTTGTAAAACAAATGGATGAACTAGGAAAATACAGCTATCTAATCTTTTTAGGCATAGGAAATATAGGATACTTTGCATATGACTTTGCCCTTGGTGAATTGCTGTACGCCTATACAAAATGGATAAAGCCTAAAATTATAAGATAATAAAAGAGCTTGTCAAATCGACAAGCTCAAATTTAAGTGAAAGTGGTAGATAGTCTGTTCATTTCAGACTTCACTTTTCTTTAGCATTTATATATAAGTACGTCGGTGTCACGTTTTATTGTACATATCATATTAGGGTGTTCCGAATAATGGAACACTTTTTTATTTCTTGACAATTATTGTTTCATTTCAGCTTAATTTACAAATCCATAAGCAACAGCACATTTGCCGATATCTTTGTTTTTAGCTTGCCTTAAAACAGCACCATTAACTTCCTCAGGAGTCTTATATGTAGGNACAACAATTCTTAAAGTCTGACGTACTGTTTCATCATCACCAGTTTCGCAAGCATCTTTTAAAATATTAAGGCAGTGGTTTATTTCTCCTTTACTATATGGAGTATCCCTAACTATATATATTAGTTCATTTTCCGTCTTATCATAATCATCAGTTTTTATTAAAATCTCCTCATATAGCTTTTCACCAGGTCTTAACCCAGTTTCAATGATTTCAATATCCTTAGCACCTGATAAACGAATCATNTTTTTAGCAAGATCAAGAATTTTTACAGGTTGTCCCATGTCAAGGACGAAAAGCTCGCCATNATTTGCTAATGCACCTGATTGAAGGACTAGCTGTGCCGCTTCAGGAATTGTCATAAAATATCTAATTATTCTCTTATCTGTTAATGTGATAGGTCCGCCATTGGCAATTTGCTTTTTAAACAAAGGTATAACCGAACCCGCAGAGCCTAATACATTTCCAAATCTTGTGGAGCTATACTTAGCCTTGCCCCATGTGCTTGCACTTTGCACTATCATTTCACACATTCTCTTAGTTGCACCCATAACATTTGTGGGATTAACAGCCTTATCAGTTGAAACCATCATAAACCGTTCAACATTATATTCTTCACACATTTCAACTAAAATCTTAGTGCCAAAAACATTATTTTCAACAGCTTCAATACAATTATATTCCATTAAAGGAACATGCTTGTGAGCCGCAGCATTAATAACAATTTGCGGTCTATATTTATCAAACACTCTCATCATGGCTTTTTTATTTGTAATAGAGCAAATTTCAATACTTATATCTAAGCTGTTTCCATAAGCAATTTTTAATTCCTGTTGAACATCATAAGCTCCATTTTCATATATATCAAGAATAATAATTTCTTTAGGCTGCATTTTTGCAAGCTGTCTGCACAGCTCCGATCCAATAGAGCCACCTCCACCAGTAATTAATATAACTTTTCCATTATAATATGAATTTGTCTTTAAATCCGATATTATAACAGGCTTTCTGAAAAGTAATTCCTCTATATCAAATTCGCGCAGATAACGTCTTTTTCCAACAGACTGCATTACAGGATAGTCATACACCTTGATTTTATACCCTGCATTGGAGTATCTTTCAAAAAGCACTTTCTTTGTTTTTTCATCAAGATTAGGGATAGCGAAAACAATTTCTTGAACCTCATGCCTTTTTAATTTCTCAGCCATATCAGCACTTTCAAGAAGAACAGGTATTCCATGAATATCTCTGCCTGCTTTTTGCTTGCTAGAGTCAATAAAACAGCGAGGAATATATGAAGAATTTTCATTAGCCAATAGCTCTTCCGCAAGGGTTACTCCCACCCTGCCGGCTCCTATAATAGCTATTTTAATCTTATTTGAATCATCAGTAATATTATGCTCATTTGCAGCTCCAGAAAAAACACGTAACAAAGCATTTAAAAATCTGCCATACGCAGATCTGTTATTTCCGCATTTATAAGCATAGCGATAAACCAGCCTTATAGCAAGTGCTCCTAGTAAATTAATACTTGCTATTGATAACAGTCTTGAAAAAGTAATAGCTTCAATAGAGATAAAGAGTGCTAATGCTTTTTCAGTGATAAAAGTGGATACAAAAGCTATTCCATCGACAATTAGCAACCTAATATAACATTGTACCCCACCATACCTCCAAATTTGTTTATATATATTACCTAATAATCTAGATATAAAAATACATATAAAAGAAATAACAGCATGTGTTAATATTCCCGAAAATGATAATTTAACATTGCCTCGATAGACAAACAACAAAAGAAAATCAACCAGTGCAAGTATAAAAATATCATAGGCCACAAGCTGCCATTTAATATTTATTTTTTTCATTATTCCTAACTCTCCCTTAAGCTATAACAAAGCAAAAAATATCGATTAGCATAAACAGATAAATAAATTATTCTATAAAATATATAAAAATTATATGTATTTAAATTTTAAAATAAATCCTACTTGCCACCCAGCTTAAATATATACAATATACAACAATATATAATTTATGCTGAATGTTATAAAGTAATATATATTAACTTAAAAATTATTATACCACTTATTCCCCCCAATGTCTAGGAAAATAATAACATGTTTTTAAATTCTACAATGTATATAAATTTTTACTTTATAAATAACATTATAGTATAATTTTGAATATAAATGATTAATAAACTGTTAATTAAACGTAATATATTATTTAAATTTTTCAAAATTATATTAATTTTATATGATTTTATATTAAATGAATACTAACTATTCATTTTCCTCTATCAGTTCATCAATTGTGCAATTTAAAGCTTCTGAAAGCTTTTTTAAAGAGCATAAATCTGGTTTTCTTAAACCATTTTCCCATTGTGAAATAGTGTTTTGCTTTACACCAATCTTCTCAGCCAATTCTACCTGCGACAAATTGCTGTTTTTTCTCTTTACCTTAATTGACATTTTACTTCTCCTATTTTATCTTGTTTAATAATTTGTAAAAAAAATAATAATAAGATAATATCATGTAAGTATATATGTGTCAATCTCTTTTTGAGATATTTGTATAGATAACTTGATTTCAATCTCACAATGTGATATTATTTGTTTAATAAACACAATGTCATTAACAAAATTTTAATAATTATTTAAGCAGGTGATTTTATGAATAGAATATCTAATTTAAGAAAACAAGCTAATTTAAGTCAAAATGATTTAGGTAAAATAATAGGTGTAGCTCAAAACACACTTTCCCAATGGGGAAATGGCTTGAGAGAGCCTGATTTTGATTCGGTAATAAAAATATCAGAATACTTTAATGTCAGCACAGATTATCTACTAGGAAAAGAAGAGGATATGCCCGATGAGCTGATTGTTCTAAATAGAATTGTAAGAAAACTTTCTAAATCTAATCGTAAAAAATTAGTGGAAATTGCTAAAATGATGTTTGCAGAAGAATTTGATAGTAAAAATTTTTAGGCAAAGCAATAAGTAAAATTGCTTTGCCTTTTAAGTTATTTAATTAAATTAAAGTAATTATAAAATAAAAAATAGTATTAAATATCTATATTTTATATTCCATTCCTATTTTAATTGCTTTCATATTATCATCTATCAAGTGGTTTTTAGCCTTTGGTATTATTTGCTCAAATGCTTCTTTTACTGTTTCAAGACTTGCTAGCTTTGTTTTTCCAATTAGCTTTCCTAAAAGAATAATATTAGCCATACCTGAGATGTCATTTTCAGTAGCTAGCTGTGTTGCCGGCACATATTCGCAGTCAATGTCATTTCTTTCACTCTTTTTAGAAATAAGTGAGCTGTCAATGAAAGCCATTCCCCCGCTTTTTACATGATCAATAAATTTATCATAGCTAGGTGCATTCATCACTATAAGAGTAGTGGGTTCCGTAACTAAGGGGCAATCTATCGGCTTATCATCAATACAAACACAGCAATTTGCTGTTCCTCCTCGCATTTCAGGGCCATATGAGGGCAGCCAAGAAACCTCTCTATCAGAAATTAATCCAATATGTGCAAGCACCCTTCCGGCAAATAAAATACCTTGCCCTCCAAATCCTGCAATTACAATATTATTAGACTTCATACTCATCTTATTGCACCTTCTTTAAAAACGCCCAAAGGATAATAGGGAATCATCTTTTCCTTTACCCAATTTAATGACTCAACAGGACTTAATCCCCAGTTTGTAGGACAAGTAGATAATACCTCAATCAGTGAAAAACCTTGCTTGTTTTTCTGATATTCAAAGCCTTTTCTAATAGCCGCTTTTGCCGTTTTTATTGTATTAGGGTCAATAACTGTTACCCTCTGTGCAAGTGCAACTCCGTCAATCTGAGAAAGAATTTCGCAAATTTTAACAGGAAATCCTTCGATATCAGTATTTCTTCCATAAGGAGTAGTCTGTGTAATCTGTCCTGGCAAAGTAGTTGGTGCCATTTGTCCACCCGTCATTCCGTAGGTTGCATTATTTACAAAAATAACAGTTATATTCTCACCACGTGTAGCCGCATGAACAGTTTCAGCTGTTCCGATTGCAGCTAAATCACCATCGCCTTGATAGGTAAATACGAATTTATCAGGATTTCCTCTCTTAATTCCTGTTGCAACAGCAGGAGCTCTTCCATGCGCTGCTTCCATCATATCGCAGGCAAAATAATCATATGCCATGACAGAACAGCCAACAGGACAAATACCAATTGTTTCCCCCTCTATTCCCATTTCATCAATTACTTCAGCAATAAGCTTGTGAATAATTCCATGAGTACAGCCCGGGCAATAATGAGTAGGCACATCACACAATGCTTTCGGAATTGTATAGCTAGGCATTATCATCACCATCCATTTCTTTTAGCTTTTCAAAAACTTCAGCAGGAGTAGGTACAATCCCCCCTGTTCTTCCGTGAAACTCAATAGGAATCCTTGACTTCAATGATATTCTAACATCTTCGACCATTTGCCCCATTGACATTTCTACAACAAGAACCTTTTTAACCTTTTCAGCTGCCTTTTGCAATTCCTTTTCAGGGTAGGGCCATAATGTGATAGGTCTAAATAATCCTGCCTTTATCCCATTTTTTCTAGCCATATCAACAGCAGCCTTAGCAATTCTAGCTACTGAGCCATATGCCACAACAAGCAGCTCGGTATCTTCTTCTATGTCTATTTCAGCTTTTGTTTCATTTTTCTTTACAATTTCATATCTTTTAAACCTTTTAAAATTTTCATCCTCTAAAACATCGGGCTGCAAAAATAGAGAATTAATTATATTATGTTTTCTTTTATTGCCATGTCCATTTGCCGCCCATGGCTTTTCAGTATTTTTATTAAAATCATAATCCTCTGGGAAATGTACCGGCTCCATCATCTGTCCCAATAAACCGTCAGCTAAAATAACAGCCGGCATTCTATACTTATCTGCTAAATCAAAAGCATCACAAACAGTATCCACCATCTCTTGAACAGATGCAGGCGCAAATACCAAAGCATGAAAATCACCGTGGCCTAATGCCCTTGTCATAAACCAATAATCAGATTGTGAGGGCTGTATTCCACCTAAGCCGGGTCCTCCTCTTTGCACATTTATAATAACGCATGGCAAATCCGAGCCTGCAATATAAGATATTCCCTCAGCCTTAAGAGCTATACCGGGTGAAGATGAGGAGGTCATACATCTAACTCCCGAACCTGCACAGCCATAGACCATATTTATAGCTGCAATCTCAGATTCAGCTTGAAGATATACACCACCAACCTTTGGCATTCTCTTTGCCATGTAGGCAGATATTTCTGTCTGTGGTGTAATAGGATAGCCAAAAAAGCACTTACATCCTGAGCGTATTGCAGCCTCTGCAATAGCCTCATTTCCCTTCATTAAGTGTTTCTTTGGCGAACTTTGATTACTCATATTTCTTTCCTTTCGCATAAAACATAGGATAAACTTTGTAAAACAGTACCTTATGTTTATTTTCGATTGAAATATTCAATCCAAAAATTATAAACGCAAAAAATGCGAACAAATATTACTTTTTAATAACCTTTATAGTTATTGCACAATCAGGGCACATAATGGCACATCTTGCACACGAAATACATTTGTCATCATCAATACACCGTGAGGTGTAATACCCTTTTGAATTAAGCTTTTCATTTTGAATCTCAATGATTTTTTTGGGGCAAGCTGTTACACAAAGTCCACACCCCTTACATCTGTCAAAATTTACATTCATCCTTTTTAGGAGCTTTTCTTCATCAGCCATGATATTCCTTTCTGCATTAAACCATGTTCCAAAGTGTTTTTACATAAATATCCATAGGGTAAGGTTTGTATTTTTTTTCTATATCGACTTTTAAATCCTTATTAAAAGTAGTAAATTCTAAGGGTAATAAGGCTTTTTTACAAACCTCATCTGCATATTCCAGTGAATCAAGTACAGTTTCAGCATATGTTTCCAGTCCTAGATTAGAGTTATTTACTATTCCCGTACATTTCACACGGGAGCAGCTTTCTATATCTCTCATAAGCTCAATAGTATTATCAATATCTTCAGTTAAAAGCCTGTATTTATTAATAACATACAGCATTTCAACATCATCACGATTATTTAAATAATCGTGATGAACACCTAGAGCCATTGCTCCTGCATCATCTCCACCAACATCAATCACTACATAATCACTATTAATTAATATACTTGTAAGATTAAAATTCATAGCAGGTATATCTAAATTAGTGTTTGCATAAATAGGTGCAACTAGCTTAATCCCCATTTTTTCGAACATCTGCTTAAAATCAGCTGTCCTAAAATAAGGATTTACTATATCTAAATCAACAACAGTGCAAGTCTTTCCCGTTTTCGCTATGTCAAGAGCTATATTAGTAGCTATATTTGTCTTACCGCAACCATAATGTCCTGTAATAATTGTAACCTTTTTAAAATACATAAGTACGCTACCCTTCCAGCCACAAGCTCATACCCGAACCTTTTTTCGCATTTGGATGAGCCTCAAAGCCAAATCCTTTGTAAAACGCTTCCTTATTCTTAGCAGACATCAGATAAACAGCTATTTTTTCACCTTCTATTAAGTTTTTTTGCAAATGCTCTAAAATCATTTCTACAAGATTTTTGCCTATACCCTTTAGCTGATATTTAGGATGAACGATTACATCTGAAATAAAATTTACATACCCTCCGTCAGATATTAATCTAGCAAGACCCACTAACCTTTCTCCATCATATGCACTAACTATATAAGCAGAATTTTCTAACCCATTTTTAGCTATCCTTTGTTCAAGCTTTACAAAATTAACTTCCTCACGAATCTTTAAATACTCTTCTAGCTTTGGCGGTATATCTTTATATACTATTTTCATAAATAGCAGCCTCATTTATCTAAAAAATATATAAACGGAGCCAAAGCTCCGTTTATATCTGAATATACTTTTAAAAGTATCAAGGTACTAAAGAGCCTGTATTGGCATTATTAAAATCTTATTTTCCCTCTTCTTCATTTACTATTTGCTGAGCATCATCTTCCTTTTGCTCTACTGCCTTTTCAATCTCTTCAACATCGTTTAAATCACCCTGCATAAGCTTTTCAAACTTATCGCCATCAATCTTCTCATGCTTAATTAGATACTGTGCTAAGGTATGCAGCTGTTCCATATTCTTTTGGAGAATATCCTTAGCCGTTTCATAGCCTGTTTCGATTATCTCACGAATTTCAGAATCTATTTCAGCAGCAACATTTTCGCTATAATTTCTGCCCTGATTATAACTTCTACCTAAGAATACTTCATCATTTTCCGAACCATAAAGCACAGGTCCGAGCTTCTCAGAAAAACCATATCTTGTAACCATATTTCTAGCTACCTGTGTGGCACGTTCAATATCATTGGAAGCTCCCGTAGAAATATCATCAAGCACAAGCTTTTCTGCTACACGTCCACCTAATAGAACAACAATTTCTTCCAGCATCCAAGTTTTGGTACGATAGCTCCTGTCATCTTCAGGAAGCTGCATTGTATAACCACCCATCATTCCACGTGGTACAATTGAAACCTGATGAACCTTGTCCTGAGATTTAAGATAATATGCAGTGATTGCATGACCTGATTCATGATAAGCAGTAAGAGCTTTTTCCTTTTCAGAAATAACTCTAGATTTCTTTTCAGGCCCAGCAACAACCTTAATAGATGCTTCTTCAATATCTTTTTTAGTAATAGCTTTTCTAGAATATCTAGCTGCTAGTAAAGCTGCCTCATTTACAAGGTTTTCTAGATCTGCACCTGTAAAGCCATGAGTAGTCTTTGCAATAGTAGAAAGATCGACATCGGGGGCTAAGCTTTTATTTCTAGTATGAACTTTTAAAATTTCTTCTCTTCCCTTGATATCAGGATAATTTACAACAATCTGCCTGTCAAAACGCCCCGGTCTTAGCAATGCTGGGTCAAGTATATCTCTTCT
>JGI24708J26588_10002447_pt1 | contig 14029 bp, 16 predicted proteins | sample BioPla1DNA2_FD_26588 | JGI IMG/M metagenome (IMG submission 26588) | reverse complement strand
CTAGTAGGAGCAGGCGGCAGGTGCGTGTGGAAAGTGCCGCTGGTGGGCTAGTAGGAGCAGGCGGCAGGTGCGTGTGGAAAGTGCCGCTGGTGGACAAGAAGGAGCAGGCGGCAGATACGCGTTGAAAGCCGCAAGCACAGGAGACTGACGCAGGTGATGCGTACATGGATAATGATGAAAGCGGAGTGTCTTTAATTATTTATTGAATGAGAATACCTTGATAATTAATAGTACTGTAAGATTAAACTGATCACGGAGATTAATAGCTAGCTCTAAGTTAGGTTAATCGGCGCCACGACGATCGTATTGATGCTTATGTATTTGGCAAGCTATGCCGGTGTTCAGTTAATTGATTTGGTTTTACGATGGAAATGGCGATTATACTTTAAGTAATAATTTGATTCACTCGGGGAAATATTGTGATAATCATTGGGAGGAAGATTAAGCTTAGGCCGTTTCAGGAAAGCGACATTGATGACGTCATCCATTGGATGCTCGTTGAGACGGAGTGGCAGAATTGGGACGCTCCATGGGAAGATTCCGGCGATTTCAATCCGGATGCTTACAGAAAGAGAATGCTGAAACAACTGAGGAATCACAGAAATCCGTCATTCTATGGTCGTTTAGAGATTGATGTTCTTGAGACTGGCGAGCATATCGGCTCGGTGAACTCTTACTATATTGATGACAATTTCAGCTATACGCGAGGTGGAGGCAATTTCACCATCGGTATCGATATTATCAAGCCTGCGAACAGGCGAAAAGGTTACGGGACGGAAGCATGGCTTTTGTTTGTCCGCTATGCATTGGAGAGCGGGGTGGAGGAAGTCTACACGCAGACTTGGGCAGGGAATTATCCTGTTTTAGCGCTGATGGAGCAAATCGGCTTTGAGCTCATCAACGTCAATAAAAAATATAGGGTTGTCAAAGGTGAAGAAGTGGATGGTTATACATTTATACTTAACAAGGATAAGTTTAGGAAGCTGCTTGCCGAGCATGAGTGGTCGTTTTCAAAATAGACTTCAAAGGTGAGTCATATGAACAAAGCAGAGGTGTACAGATTTCTTGATCAAAAGGGAGTTTCCTATGAAGTCACGGAGCATAAGGCCGTTTTCAAAATGGAAGAATTGGTAGACGTTGTTCTCCGTTATCCTGAGGATAACTCAAAGAACCTATTTGTCCGTGATAAAAAGAAACAGAATTATTATCTGATAACCGTAAAAGGCGATAAGCGGGTTGATTTGAAAGAATTTAGTGATACGCACGGCACGAAGCGGCTCAGCTTCGCATCGGCTAAAGATCTTTTTGACATCATGAAACTTGAGCCCGGTTCGGTGACGCCGTTGGGTTTACTGAATGACGATGAGAGGCGAGTTGAGTTTTACCTCGATAAATGTTTTTTCGAAGGGAATGTAAGGATAGGATGTCATCCTAACGACAATACGGCGACAGTGTGGATGAACAGTAACGATTTGCTTGAGCTTATCGTAGAGCACGGAAACGTAGTCCATGTTGTAGAGATTTAAAGTCCATTTTGTCACTGTTTGTTTTCTCATCGGCGTTGAAAGGAATCATCGGGAGAAGTATAACGATGGGCGTATTGGAAAAAATTTATCAAGTTCTATCTTCGCGCTATGGTGATCTTCAGTGGGGGACTGACACATCGCCATATGAGGTGATGGTTGGTGCGATCCTCACACAGAACACGTCTTGGACGAACGTGCTTAAGGCTATGGAGCGTTTTGAGGGAGATCTGTCGCCTGAGCGAATCTTAGATTTACCCATAGAAGAGCTTCAGGAAATCATCCGGCCCGCAGGCTTTTACAGACAGAAATCTCAATATCTGAAAGCTGTAACCGAATGGTTTGTTAGCTATGAATGCGACGCTGATTTTATACGAAGGAGTCCTTTGACAGATATTCGATCCGATCTTTTGCAAGTTAGGGGAGTCGGTAATGAGACGGCGGACTCTATCTTGCTCTACGGTTTCAATTTGCCGACATTCGTCGTGGATGCCTATACGATGAGGTTTTTCAGGCGTTTCCCGATTGATGCCGGAAAAACCTATTTAGAGGTGAAGAACTTTTGTGAGGGTGAGCTACCGCGAGATGTGGAGGTCTACGGCCGTTTCCATGCCCTAATCGTCCAGAACTGCAAGGAGCATTGTAAAAAGAAAATGGCCTGCACCGGCTGTCCCTTAGAGGAGCTTTGCCAAAAGATTTCTTTTTAACTCGTTGCTCCGATGTTATACTGCTATCAAACAAAGTATTTGATGCTGTTAACAAATGAGAAAAGAAATAAGGTAAACAACGAGATCCGTTGAAGATCGATCCCGAAATTCCCGAACGTGAAATAGACAGAATATTAGAAACGTTAACTCATAGAAATTAAATGGTAAAGCTATCCGGTTTTAAGGAAGAAAATAGAGAGGGGGCGGACATGAATAAAAGAATTGTGATAACTCTTGTGCTCATTCTTGCGGTTTTGATCACATCGTTTATGGTTGTTCAGGCGTGCAAGCCTGCAAAAGAGTTGGAGTGTTCTTTAGAAGACCAGGTAGAGTTCTGTGGACGTGCGAACCAAGCTTATTGCGAGTTTATTGATGCTCATGGCGGTGAACCCTACTACATTGCCGGCGTCTACATCGACGGTTTGACGCTCACGATACTTGTCACGGAGCCTGTTGAGTCGGTGCGCGATGAGATCACGCGTTATTTTCCCGACAACATTCTCGTGATCAAGCAAGCAAAATATTCGCTTGCCGACCTGAATAAAATCGTTGAAATTTTGTCAAACGAATGGCTCCCATCATCGAAAGATGTGCGCGGTTTAGGTGCCGACGAGCGAAGCAATAAGGTTGTTATCGAAATCGTCGGTCATTCGACTCCTGTGGCGGCGGTTGAGGAGGAAATACTGTCATTGCTTTCAAAAAAGCGTATCTCGAAGGTGAATGGAGAGGCATGGCAAGATTCTGAGATTGTCGATGTATTTGAGTACGAAATCGTTAGAGGGTGGTACTCACATCCGCTACTCGAAGGTTAAGAAGGCAGTCCTAGTAGAAATTGAATGACGCTCTGAGATGACCGCTTCACATCCAATTCTCGAAGGTTAACAGGCAGAAAGCCAATAGCAGACAAAAGCCCCCGGCCGCAGGATGGCAGGGGGCTTTTTTGCGAAACGCGTTATTCAAGTTACCCTGATTAATCCTCTAATAACCCACAGGATGATCAGGAGGCGGTTAAGTATTTCCCGCAGTCGTACTGGCTGATGATGCGTGATCCTCAGGAGTCACTATGGGGCTGACTACGCATGCTCCTCAAGCCCTGAATGATACAACCGAACTCACCCGCCCGATAAGTCACTATGGGGCTGACTACGCGTGCTCCTCAAGCCACTTCATCGCGCAATGGGCCATGAGCGCACTGGCGATAGGCAGGGCGCGCTCGTCAAAGACGACCTTGGGGTTGTGGAGGAGATTCTTCTCTAATCCGTCAGGCTTGCATCCGATGAAGAACATCACGGAAGGAACGGTACGTGCGACGTAACCGAAGTCGTCCGAAGCGGGCAGGCGGAAACTGGGATCACGCTCAAAGTCCATACCGAAGTCTTCTAGGTATCCGAGGACCTTGTCCACCATCTCCGGATCGTTGGAAATGGTCGGAGCGCTCGATACGATTTCAAGACTGCCTTCTGCGCGGAACAAGGAAGACACTTCTTTTGTGATCTGTTCAAGGCGCCCGACGACATAGTCACGGATCGCGGGATTGTAGGTGCGCATTGTGCCTCTCATTTCCACGCTGTCCGGAATGATATTGAAAGAAGAGCCGGAGGAAATGCTGCAGATACTCATGGCCAAGAACTCTGAGCTCTTAATCTCACGGAAACGCATGGAGGCGATCGCGTTATAAATCTGAACTGCGACGTTGAGAGGATCAATGGAGTTTTCCGGCATGCTGCCGTGGCAGCCGGAACCCTTGATCTTCATCAAGTAGTTATCCGCCGAAGTCGTGAAGGGACCCTTAGAGAAATTGAGAACACCGACAGGTGATGAGGCATCAACGTGCAGGTCCAGAGCCGCATCGAGTGACGGATTTTCCATAATGCCCGCTGCGATCATGGCTTTCATACCTTCAAAGGTTTCTTCGCCGGGCTGCCACATCAATTTGACGCGGCCATGAATCTGATCTTTATGCTTGTCAAGCAAGATAGCGGTACCGATCAGTGATGCCGCGTGCATGTCATGACCGCATCCATGACTCTTGCCCTCGAATTCAGATGCAAATTCTTCTCCGGATTCTTCTGCCAAGGGTAGGGCGTCCATATCCGCTCTGAGGAGTATTGTCTTGCCGGGCTTTCCGCCTTCAATAAGAACTGAAAGTCCGCAATCGATAATTTGATCTACTTTGAGTCCATGCTTTTCCAGCTGTTCTTTCACAAAAGCCGTCGTGATCGGCAGATCCATGCCAACCTCCGGCTTCTTATGGATTTCACGTCTAAACCATGACAGTTTATCTTGCATGGCCTTTGCTTCGTTCAATAAAACTGACATATTCCACCTCTCATTACTAGCGCAACTCGATTGATCGATTACTCCATTTTTAACAAAGAATAATCGTCAGCGCAATAAATTATATGCAAATATGCTAGCAAAGGAAGATGTTATTGTCAACGAAGAAGAACCTTAAAAATTGTGAAGTAAGAGTAATAACCTTACATTTTGCTTTACATTTTTTACAAATTCATATGGACTAAATATTATTTTTCTGTTAAACTAAGCAAAATCCACTGTTGGATTTACTATCCTGAAAGGCAGAGAGCAAGTATGAAAAAAATTGCAAGTATTTTACTGATTACAATGATTCTGCTCCTGACCGCGTGTGGTGGTGGCAAGATTTCCTACGTTGGGGACAGTCCCAACGTCGCCTTAATCATTGCCAACCGCGGAGACAAGGGATTTAACGACAGTGCGGTGATCGGCATGAATGTATCTGTACAAGATCACGGAACGAACTTGACCATCCTGGAACACGACAACAATCCGGATAATTACGAGAAAGTGTTTATGGATGCGGCAAAGGGTTATAACCACGTGATCATCACATCTTCCATGATGAAAGAGACATTAGAGGCACATGCCGCCGAGTATCCGGACGTTAAATTCCTCATGTATGACGGAGAGGTCGATTGGGACAAGGGGGACTTAAGTAATGTCTATTGCATCATCTTTAGCGCCAATGAGGTATCGTATTTAGCAGGATACCTAGCCGCCGCCATGAGTGAGACGTCAAAGATCGGCTTTGTCGGCGGCATGAAGAATACGAATATCGATGACTTCGCTATTGGCTTCGAGGCGGGCGCAAAGGAAAAGAATCCGAGTATTCAGATTTCTTTAGAGTATGCCGACAGTTTCAATGATCAGGAGAAGGGAAAAGAAATAGCCAAACGCATGGCAGATGGTGGCGTTGACATCATCTTCAGTGCAGCGGGAGCTGTCAACCTCGGTGTTTTGGATGTCGTTGCCGAAAATGATCTCTATATGATCGGCGTCGATACTGACCAATATGCACTTTTCAAGGCGGAAGGTAAAGAAGATCTCGCGAAGTGCATTATCACCTCGGCGATGAAAGACATTGGCGATGTGCTTTACGGAGCAGTTGACAACTACACGAAGAGGGAAGTCATTACCGGTGAATCAAAAACCATCGGCTTGGCAGAAGGGGGCGTTTCGTTGGCGAAAAATGACTACTACAAAGAAATTGTTCCTCAAGCGATACAAGATGAGATTGACGAGCTGGAAGACAAAATCATAAAGGGAGAAATCGAGGTGCCGACGGCCCGGAAGCCTTCTCCTTAACGAGATCGAAGCAAATTGAAATGCGTTCGACCAACAAAATAAATTTATGAAGAGGAAAATATTATGCTTAAATTTATGAGAAAGATTCCCGGCGGTTTGCTCTTGATTCCCATGCTGATTTCCGCCCTCGTGAACACTTTCGCACCCGGTTTTCTGGGCAAGTTCGGCGGCCTCACAGAAGCGCTGTTGACAGCGAAAGGAACGGGCTACGTTGTAGGACTCGTCTGTTTCTGTTCCGCAGCAATGCTTGATATCAAAAGCCTAGGCAAAGTCTTAAAAAAGCAGGGCGTATTGCTTCTTGTGAAAATTCTTGCCTGCTTAGGTTTGGCCGCGCTCTTCGTGGCGATTTTCGGAATGGAAGGTATGGATACTGGTCTGTTTGCCATATCCGCCCTCGGATTCACGGTAGCTATTTGTTCTGTCAACCCTTCGATGTACTTGGCCATGGTTGGTGAATATGGTGTTGAACAGGACAAGGGAGCTTTCGGTCTGGTGGGGCTTCTCTGTGTTCCCGCTTTCCCGACCTTGGTGTTCAGCATTATCCGCGGTGGTGACCTCGACTGGACGCCTATCCTCGCCGTACTGATTCCCATCGTCTTGGGATTGATCATTGGAAATCTCGACAAGGACTTGGCGAAGATGTTCGGTGGAATGGTTGGACCTCTCACGCCTTTCATGGGTTGGTCTTTCGGAGCCGGCATCAATTTGATTGATGCGGTCAAAGAAGGCGGAGTCGGCGGTGTCGTTATGACCGTCGTATACTATGTCCTGATGATCCCCATCCTGTTGCTTGTCGAGAGGCTGATACTGAAAGAAAGCGGTATTTCTACACTGGGCATGAGCTCCATAGCGGGACTCAGTATCTCCATCCCCAGCATTATCGCATTCTCCGCTCCCGAGCTCGTACCTTATGCGCAAGTTGCGACAGCCCAAATCGCCTTCGGCGTTGTGCTCACGAGCATTATCACCCCGATCGTTACGCAAGCTTACGCTAAGAAAATGGGTTTGGCCAAACCGAAAGTTGCTGCTGAGACTAAATAAGCAGTATTCGGTTACACAATTTATTTGAATAGACAGAACGCAGTGACGGGTTTACGTCGCTGCGTTCTTTTTAGGTGTGCCGGGCATGGCGCATCATATGGGGGTGTAAGTCCCCTGCACGGGTAGGTAACGACCAAGTGCAAGCCAAGGATAAGGGTTTCCGCCGCAAGTCGGAAACGGTGGTGTGGGAGGTCTCCCGGCCAAGTAATGGCAAGGATCCTATCCGATTGCAGGAAAGACGAGGGTGGTCAAAAGCTAACCGGCGACCGCACCATGAGCATTGCAGGGCAACTGCATACTGCCGCGAACCGTTGTTTTTTTCGAATTGTACCATCAAGCCCTGTGTTTCAATATAGGGCTTTCCTGATAATTTTCTTCTAAGTATGGCTTGTTGGCGGCGGGAAATGATTTTCGTGTGCCGTCTTGTCCGATATATATCCGACCAATTTGGAAAAATCCTCTCGCGTATCGGCGTCCAATAAGCAGCCTCTGTCGTTGACTTCGACTTCAGCTATTTCGCCCTCGTAAGTTCGCCATAGTCCGCGAAGACCTCCTGGACCTTTAAACTCAAGTATATTATTGATGCATGTCGCGCTAATAAGCGGAGGATGCTTGCGTCGTCCGCCAACGGTAGGGAAAGTCACCTTTGATTTTTCACGCTCCATCGTCTCTCTTATCGCGACGAATGTCTCTGCATCAACTGCCGGCATGTCTCCCGGAAGAAGAAAAAAGGCGTCACACGCGCCAAGCGCGCGTACACCTATCTTGACGGAGGTGAACATGTCGGTTGTTGCAAAGTTCTCGTTGAAGGCAAAATTCAGTTTGTTCGTATAACTTGTCTTGCATAAAACTGCTTTTACTTCATTGGCGCCACGCCCAAGCACGACAGTAACATTATGGGCACCTCCTGCCAAGAGAGATGTTACGGTATATTCAATTAATGTTTTATCCCCTATGCGCAAAAGGGGTTTGAATGCCCCCATTCTGCGTGACATCCCGGCTGCGAGCACGAGGCCGTTAACAATCATGCGCTTGAACCTTTATACCGTTGATTTTAAGTTGAAACATATAAATGGATCCCACCCTAACGAAAGCCGTTGTACAACAACACCGTAAAATCTCATTCAGTATAGGCCGGAGCAAAAAACTTGCCAAGTCCTTCCGCAGGGGAATACGGGATGATGGAATGAAACAGAAACGGTTTTGTTTCTAAGGCTCTAGCAGTCCCTTGTCCCTGAGCAGTTCTCTGAATAATTCTTTGCTCGTCTCAAGAACTTCCTCTTCATACTGCTGAAAGGCTCTCAAGAAAGCGATGCCTTTGTCGGTCAGCGTACTGCCGCTTCCGGCTTTTCCGCCACGACGACGTATGATCACCTTATAACCGAGAGCGGTTTCCAACTTATTCAGGATATTCCACGCGTAGCTGAGAGACATGGCCATCATCTCGCTGGCTCCTAGGACGGAGCCTGTGACTCCCACGAGCAGGAGCAAGAGTTTCGTTCTGGCGTTAAAGAGCTCGCTCTCCCGCTCCATGCCAAAGCGCACAATTGGCTGCACAAACTCGTCGGATCGATTGGCAAAGTGGGCTCTCAATTTCGCAGTCTCGTGCGAAGTGATAAGTATGCCTTCGTCGTCCACTTGAACGCGTGTGCGCACAGCCTCCATCTCTTTAAGGGCTCCGCGCAGTCCGTTATCGCCTTGATAGGATAGAATTTGTGGAACAAGCTCGCTCTCGAGCACAACAGGATGTCCGTCGTTTTCCCTACAGACGGGAGAAACAATCGAGTTTTTCTCTTGGAGGAGGCGATGCAGTGTGCCGGGCAGGAACAAGGGGATTGTAGAGGGTGTAAAAACAATACGCCCACACTTATCCCTCAAGAAGTCCAAACCCATGCGAACGGATTCAAACATCTCGGTTTCGCGGTAATTTTTGTTATGAAGAAACACAATGCCTTTTCCCGCTAAACGATACTTTACCTCTTCCGCTTCGAAACCTGTTACTACAACGATAGGAAATAAACCGGCCTGCTGAAATGTTTGCGCGATATGATCGACGGCCGTTAATGAGCCGGGCAAAAGCTTAGGTCGCGTGGCTTCCGGTCCGGCGGCGGCTATAAGGCCTCCTGCTTTACTGATATGCATGATTACCTCCGGATATAATATTGCTTTATATTAACTTAACATATTTCGTAACCGACAGGCAGTTTTGTCGTCTTATTAGTTGAGGATCATTGAACGACTTTATGAGATGTTTTCTTCGGTAGGAGGTTCCTATGAGCAAGTCAAGCAACAAAACTATCTCAAAGAGGAATACCGCTCTGCTTTTGATCGCGATATTGCTGCCAATCTTGATCGTGTTGTCATCCTGTTCTTCTAACGATTCGGGAGAAACGGAATCCGCCCCTCAAGCGCCTAGCGCGTCTACAACACGTATTACTTTGCCCAAGTCAAGGTATACCGAACTGCCTGCACCTAGTGTTACGACAACGCGGACCACTTTGCCGGACGATTTTTCATTCTCAATCACATGGGGCATCTATGGCGAGAGTTCTTACGACAGTCGCAGCGGGGAATTGGTAAAAACGAAAAATGCCACGACGCCTTCTGACTACATAACGAAGCTGATCTTGACAGAGAACCAGAAACTGACCATTTACAAACTCTTGACTGAAGACATTGATTTGTCCTTGTATCCTGCTTATTACGATCCCTTCAACGCCCCGAACACCGACATCTTTATTGCGAGTGATCCTTCGCAGACGATCCGCTTGTCATTCACGGCAAACGGGCAAACGAGATCTGTCGGTTGCGTTAATATCGCAGTCGCAGGAATGGAAGAATGTTACGAAAAGAAGGGCGAGGATTTATTGAAGGTTGCGCTTTCTATCAGCGAACTACTTATGGATACCGAAGAATGGAAAGCGTTACCGGAATATGAGTTTTTCTACGACTAAATAAATGATGCTCACGGTAACGATCCTGTAAAAGGAATCGCTCTGGAGCATCAAGTCGTATGCTGCGTTTTTAATTGATTAGAAGATAAGAACTTCGTAGCCGTCGTTTACGTAGTCGAGAACGCCTGCGTGATTGTACATATCGGAGAGAAAGCGAAGTCCCGCCTTCTCGTTGTCCTCATACACACCGAGTGTCTTTGAACACCCGAGGCAGACGCCCTGAATCGTTCCGTCATTTTTAAGTCCGAGATAAAGCGGGTTCTTTTCTTCTTCCAATTCTTTGGGGAGCACGCACGACATGCCTTCCATGACGATTTTTACTTCGTGACCGGCTTCTTTCAGCTGTTTCGCATTCATAAGCGCGTGCAAAAAGCACATCTTTTTGCCTTCCATCGTATAGATCAAGAATTTTTTCATGGCAGTAACTCTCCTTTATTATGCCTGAAAGCAGATAGCATGATAATGATTTCTCTTCACAGGCATTCTAGCACAGCGCTTTAGCGGTCTACTGTTCGAGACAGACGTGTAACAAGGATGACGTAGCAACCTAACGAGAATCAATGTGCAATGGTTTTGAAAGGTAGACGTGAGGGATTGATGAATAGAGGCTGATTATAAGACGTCATAATACAATCGTGATATGATGAAAAAACGAGCCGGTTAATTAGGTGTTTTACACACATTTTTTTGTCATGATTTGAGGATTGTATGGATTCATTAGAGGCTATCACGAAGAAAATTCAATCTTTTTGCGAGGTGCGAGATTGGGACAAATTTCATAGTCCCAAAGATTTGGCGATCGGGATAAGCACAGAGGCAAACGAGCTTCTGGATCTTTTTCGTTTCAAGACAGCTGAAGATATGGACAGGATGATGTCGGATGAAAAGAAGCGAGCTCTAATATCTGATGAGCTTGCGGATGTTTTCTATTTTCTGATTCGCTTTGCCCAAATGTACGATTTTGATTTGCTCGCTTCCCTAGAGAGAAAAATGGCACTCAATGAGGAGAGGTATTCCGTTGAGAGGTCTCGCGGCAGTAATGTCAAATACGATCAGTTTGTATGCGATGGTGAGGGTGGAGCATGATACTATATCACGCAGAGCTGGGTGAGTTTAAGGACGACGTAGATAACAATCAGATCGTTGACAGAATATTGGAGCAATTTCAGTATCATCTCGGATACACGCCCGGAAGGTCGGAACAACAGGCTTGGTCTAGCTCTCTGAAATATATGGAAACAGCCGTTAGAAGAGCGGAGCTGCCCGATGATTGCGGGGTAATGATTGAGTTTAAACTCCCAACAACCAGTAGACGTGTCGATTTTATGGTAACGGGAAAGGACGTTGCGGGGAGAGACAATTACGTGTTGGTAGAGCTGAAGCAGTGGAGCGAGGCTGAAAAATCGGCTACCCCACGGTTAGTGAATACATTTCTTGGCGGAGGCTTTAGAGACGTTCCACACCCTTCTTATCAGGCGATGTCATACAATACNTTCCTAACTGAGTTTAACGAAGAGATCTACACCAGAAACATTATTGGCAGTGCTTGTGCNTATCTTCATAACTACCGTCAGAAAAGTCCTGAGCCNCTTCTTGATGAACAATACGGTGATTTTATTCAACAAGCGCCATTGTTCTTCCAAGATGATACTGCGGAACTTCAAGCGTATCTAAAGAGGTTTTTAAGTCAAGGGAAGGGCATGAATATATGCTATTTCATCGAAAACGGAAGACTTAAACCCTCTAAAAAGTTAATTGAGAATGTGACCTCTCTCTTTAACGGGAATGAGGCGTTCACATTGATAGACGATCAAGCCGTTGCATTTGAGAAGATTGTCCACCAATGCTCATTGCCGACTCAACGAAAACGTGTCATCATCGTGGAAGGCGGTCCCGGTACCGGGAAATCGGTTGTTTCAATGAATGTCTTTGGCAAGTTATTATCACAGGGCAAATATGTCAATTTTGTTGCACCCAACGCCGCATTCCGCACAGTTCTTGTTGAGAAACTCTATCAAGATAAGGCAGGAAAAAGAGCTTATCTGGAGCAACTTGTGGGTGGGTCATCGTCTTTTCATGATGTTCCGCGTGACCTTTTTGATGTCCTAATCGTCGATGAAGCACATCGTCTAAAAGACGGGACTGCCTATATGTACAGAGGCGAAAATCAGGTTGAGGATATCATTAATGCTGCAAAGGTGGCAGTTTTCTTTATAGATGATGGACAGCAGATACGTAGGGAAGACCTAGGGAGTGTTTCCTCTATTAATGATGCCGCGAAACGATTCGGAGCTCTCGTTTCACACATGACCTTGACTGCTCAATTTCGGTGCAGTGGAGCTGAAGGTTACGTGAACTGGATCACGGATGTTCTGCAGTTAGAGCAGACGGGCAATGAAGAAGGTTGGGATGAGGGAGACTTCGATTTTAGAATACTTGATACGCCTCAACAGGTCTACGAAATGATTCGTCGGCATCAACATGAAGGATCCGATGCGCGCATGCTTGCCGGTTATGCATGGCCTTGGACAAGCGCAGGCAACAATGATGCACAAGTGAATGATGTTTGCATCGATGAGCATAATTTCTCGATGCCATGGAATTCGAGAACGAAGTCGTCACTTTGGGCTATAAGACCGGAAGGAAAAGAGCAAGTAGGCTGTATTCACACATCGCAGGGATTGGAATTTGATTACGTGGGGGTTCTATTCGGTAACGATATTACCTTTGATCCATTGACGGGAAGGGTTGAGGGAGTTTACGAAGAGTATTACGACAGAACCGGTAAATCCGGTCTGCGAGATAAGCCGGAAGAATTAACTCTCTACATCAAAAGCATCTATAAAATACTCTGTTCGCGCGGGATGAAAGGTTGTTACGTTTTTGTGAGAGATGAGAAATTGAAGCGATACATGAAACAACGCTTATTTGCCGCTGAGAACAGGCAATACGATATGAGACATCTCCACGATACATATACGCAAGTGGCAGATCGCAATGACTACTGATCTTCACCCTTCTCGCTCGAGTTTTTAGCGTCAAAGGCGGAACCTAAAGCTATCCCCATACCTATACCGATGGGGAGCCACATGCCGATGTTGTTTAACGCTACTCCAAGGGCTACGCCAAGCCCTGCGCCAATGGCAATGCCGATGCTGATCCCCGCTCCTGAAGAGTTCTGTTTCTTATTGTCGTTCATCGTGATTAGATCTCCTTGTGCCCATTTTTCTACCGTTATGATCTATCGCATTCTTTGCAAAAGTCTCTAAATCGTTCTCTAAACTCATTATAACCGGGTGAAACGCTTAAAATGTGCAGCTGGAAAAATACGAGTTTTGCTCAGACGTAAAATACAAAAATTCGAAATTAACTGAAAAATTGCACACGGGTGTGGGGTGCTCTGAGAGACCGCCCACTGCTGAGTGCAAAAATTCGAAATTAACTGAAAAATTGTACACGGGTGTGGGGCGCTCGGAGATACCAGCCGCTGCTGAGTACAAAAATTCGAAATTAACTGAAAAACTGTACGCGGGCGTGGGGCGCTCGGAGAGATCTGCCGCTGCCGAGTACAAAAATTCGAAATTAACTGAAAAATTGTACACGGGTGTGGGGCGTTAGGGGAAATAGCGTGATGACAAGGGGGCTATCTCATAATCATTTCAAATGAATGGTTTTGAGATAGCCCTGTTCCTTTTATTTGCTCTTGCCGAGAGTCGCTTCAACGATGGCGAGGCAATCGTCGCATAACCAGTCTGAATCGCCGTAAGGATAAAACACATGTATTCTGTCGCCGATCGGAACGTTGCCTCGGCCAACTCCCGCATATCGGTACTGTGTGGTCGCTTTTTTATCGCATACTCTGCATTTTTCGCCGCTGCAGGCAATGAGTAGAAGAGCGAGGGTTAAAATAAGAATTATCGTAATCGTTCGTTTCATTTCTAATTCTCCTGTTGAGCTAATGTTGTGATGTTGTGAGTTGCGATTTTCGGATATCCGGCCGGATGTTGCGGAAACAACTCCAGCCGGATGCCCTTGTCGAAGCCTTGATCATACAGATCAGCCTGGCGTCTTTAAAATCGCCTTTTTCTTCGTTAACCGTTCAGCCTGGCGTCTTTAAAATCGCCTTTTTCTTCGTTAACCGTTCAGCCTGGCGTCTTTAAAATCGCCTTTTTCTTCGTTA
>JGI24708J26588_10002446_pt1 | contig 14031 bp, 14 predicted proteins | sample BioPla1DNA2_FD_26588 | JGI IMG/M metagenome (IMG submission 26588) | reverse complement strand
GGGGGGAATTAAATGCCAGTAAAGGTTTCTGATAATTTGCCAGCAATAGATGTGCTAGAACGTGAAAATATATTTGTAATGACGGAAAATCGTGCTTTAAAGCAGGATATACGTCCCTTAAAGATATTACTTTTAAATTTAATGCCTACAAAAGTTGCAACGGAAACACAGATACTTAGATTGCTTTCCAATACTCCTTTACAGATTGAGCTTGAGCTTTTACAGACATCAACCTATCAATCCAAAAATACTTCACAAGAGCATCTAACGTCTTTTTATAAAACCTTTGATGAAGTAAAGGATACAACCTTTGACGGTTTAATTATTACCGGTGCGCCTGTGGAAATGCTTGAATTTTATGAAGTTGACTATTGGAATGAACTATGTGAAATAATGGAGTGGAGCAAGAAAAACGTCCATTCAACTTTTTATATTTGTTGGGCTGCACAGGCAGGACTTTTTTACCATTATGGAATAAAAAAATATCCACTAGAAAAAAAGCTTTCAGGTATATTTAAGCATAAGCTGCTTAATCCAAAGTCAAGGCTGTTTAGAGGCTTTGATAGTGAATTTACTGCTCCACATTCACGGCACACATATGTTAAGGCAGAGGAAATTGCTAAGGTTTCTGAGCTTAAGATTATGAGCGTATCCGATGAGGCAGGTGTTTATATTGTGGGAAGTAAAGATAGCAAGCATTTTTTTGTAACAGGACATTCGGAATATGATGCTGATACCTTGTCAAAAGAGTATTTCAGAGATATAGGCAGGGGCTTTAAGCCTGATATTCCTGAAAATTATTTTACAGATAATGACCCTACAAAGCCTCCTATCATGTCTTGGCGTGCCCATTCAACACTGCTTTTTACAAATTGGCTCAACTACTTTGTATACCAGACAACTCCATATAATTTAAATGATATAAAGAAAAAATAATTTAGNACGAAAGCGGAGATTTTTTGTGTTTGATAATAAGGCTTTAAAAAAGCTTATAATACCATTGATTATTGAACAAAGCCTCATTGTTTTAATGGGGCTTATTGATATTGTAATGGTAAACGGACTAGGAGAGGAAGCTGTGTCAGGTGTATCTAACATAGATTCCTTAAACGTGCTTATAACAGGTATTTTTACTGCTCTTGCAAATGGGGGAGCAATTGTATCTGCACAATATATTGGCAGAGATGACCGTAAAAGTGCCAGTGAAGCGGCAAAGCAGCTCATTTATTCNGTTACTGCTATTTCTATAATTGTTTCTGTATTATGTATAACGTTAAATCCTTTGATAATAAACGCTATTTATGGAAACGATTTAGTGGATATATATAATTATTCTGTTGAATATTTTTATCCTATTGGAATATCCTTTCCTTTTGTAGCTTTATATAGTGCAACTACTGCATTGTTCAGAGCAATGGGAAATTCTCGCATAACCTTATTTTCATCCTTACTGATGAATATAATTAATATAATTGCAAACTCACTCTTTATTTATGGTTTCAAGTGGGGGGTTTTTGGAGCAGGCTTTGCTACAATGCTTTCTAGAATTATTGTTTCCGTAGTTTTATTTAAGATGCTTTATAATCCTTCAAATATTGTTAATATAAAGGGATTTTTTAAGATAAGGCTAAATTTTAGTATGATAAAAACTATTTTAAAGGTAGGCGTACCAAGTGGATTTGAAAACAGTCTTTTTCAAATAGGAAAAGTGATTTTGCAGGGACTAGTAAATACTTTAGGCACATCATCAATTGCCGCAAACGCTGTTGCAGGACAGATATGCAACTTTGCACTTATACCTGGCTCAGCTATGGGAATGGCTTTGATTACAGTAGTAGGTCAGACCATAGGAGCCGGAGAAAAACAACAGGCAAGGAATAATACAAAGCGTCTTATGAAGGCTACATATTTAATCATGGGTGCTACTTGCTTAATAATTGGGATTTTAGCACCACTTATTGTTAAGGCATTTAATCTTCAGCCGGAAACAGCAAGACTTGCACAACAAATTATTATTTATCACAGCATAGCTGCAAGTATAATATGGCCGATGTCCTTTACTATGCCTAATGCATTCAGAGCTGCCGGAGATGTTAAGTACACAATGTTTGTAGCCATAGGCTCAATGTGGCTTTTTAGAATTGGGCTTGCTTATTTATTTGTGTTGGTATTTAATGTCGGTGTTATTGGCGTTTGGTTTGCTATGTTTGGGGATTGGATATTCCGTTCAACTTTATTCTTGATACATTTTATTAAGGGAAGATGGTTAAATATTAATCTTATAAAGAGTTAAAATAATTATTTTATGCAGTATAAAATGCATATGATTATCACATATATATATATTTTTTATAGCAAATAATATGTATTTTATATATATTATACTGAAAATTTAATTATTTATTTAAAATTGTTGACTTAAATATAATTTTAGTGTTATAATTCTTAGGAGCATTGATATTTATAAACAATGTTGATATAGCTTAAAATTAGGTTTTTATATTATGGAGGAAAATAATGAGAAAAATACTTTCTACTGCTTTAGCAGGAATAATGACTGTACTTACTCTTACCAGCTGTTCATCGGACAAGAATTCTGATACTTCAAAGAGTGATTCCGATATTAGTACAATNAAAAATGGTGTTCTTAAAATTGGTATGGAGCATAGCTATCCACCTTTAGAATATCTAGATGAGGATGGCACTACTTTAATAGGTTTTGATGTTGAATTAGGAAAGGCAATTGCTGATAAATTAGGCTTAGAGGCTGAGTTTATCAATAATGCATTTGATACAATAGGCGAGGCACTTAACAGAGATGAATTTGACGTAGCAATTTCTGCGATTAGTATCACTGATGCAAGAAAAGAATCTCATATTATGTCAAAAGCTTATATTGAAAATAAAATCAGCCTTGTTACTGCAAAGGATAAGGGCATTAATTCTCCCGATGATTTAAAGGGAAAAAAGGTTGCTGTGCAGCGTGGTACTACTGCTGATATTTATATGACTGAGCTTGCTGAAAAGAATAGTGAGTATAAGGATAGTGACATTGCTCGCTATGATTCAGTTATNAACTGCTTTGAAGAGATTAAAAATGGCAGAGCAGATGCAGTAATGGTAGATATTGTTGTTGCTAATTATTATATCGGAGAAGATAAAGACAGCTTTACAATTTCTTGGCAAAGTGAAGAGCCTGAGCCTTTTGGTTTTCAGCTTAAAAAGGGAAATGAAGCTTTGNTNGAAAAGCTTGAAAAGGTTGTTGATGAATTATATGCTGATGGTACAGTAGAAACAATAGCTAANAAATANTTTGGTGAAGATGCNGAAATTGCAGCAGAAAGATAATAAGGTAGGATGTTGATGAGTGAATTCTGGCAGGCTATTAGTGTTAATTTTGATAAGATAGTAAATTGGATACCTGTTCTTTTAAAATCAACAGGTACAACCTTGCTGTTGACATTGTGTTCTGTATCGGCAGGGCTTGTTGTGAGTGTGTTTTTAGCACTGGGAAAGATGTCAAAGCTTAAGATTTTATCAAAGCTTTGCAGTGCATACATATTTTTCTTTAGAGGAACGCCTTTACTTATGCAGCTTTTTGTTGTGTACTATGGTTTACCATATATGGGGATAACAATTGATAGTAAATTTTTTGCGGCATTTTTGGCCTACGCCATGAATTCTTCAGCATATCTTGCTGAAATAATCAGGGCAGCTATTCAATCAATTGATAAGGGGCAGCTTGAGGCGGCAAAGAGTTTGGGGATGTCCTATCCTATGGCTATGCGATTGATAATTATACCCCAATCAATAAGAAGGCTTATACCACCTATTGGAAACGAATTTATTATGATAGTAAAGGATACTGCGCTTGTATCTTCCATTGCTTTAGTTGAGCTTTCTGGAAAGACAAAGGATATAATGATTGCCAGCAGTTCACCTTTGGTTTTCGTACCGGCACTAGCTATCTATTTGTTAATTACAGGTGTATTTACCTTTATACTAAACAGGCTAGAAAAAAGATTTTCGGTGTATGAATAGGAGGAGCATATGGAAAATACTAAAGCACCAATGATTCAGACCGTAAATGTTTGTAAAAACTTTGGCTCTCTTGAGGTATTGAAAAACGTAAGCCTTACTGTTGAGCAGGGTGAGGTTGTTTGTATAATAGGGCCATCAGGTTCGGGAAAATCCACTTATTTACGCTCGTTAAACCATTTAGAAAAAATCACTAGTGGTAAAATTTATATTGAAGGTACTTTACTTGATGATAGAGAGCATGGAGTAAATAAGGTTAAGCTTCCTAAAGAAGAGAAAAATCAATTACTTTTAAAAATGGGTATGGTTTTTCAAAGGTTTCATTTGTTTCCCCACAAGACAGTGCTTGATAATGTAACAATAGCACCTATCAACGTAAAGAAAATACCAAAGTCACAGGCAGAGCAAATAGCACGTGATTTAATAAAAAGGGTTGGCTTAAGTGAAAAGGTTGATGTATACCCTTCGAAGCTTTCCGGTGGACAACAGCAGAGAGTAGCTATTGCAAGAGCTTTGGCTATGCAGCCTGAGATTATGCTTTTTGATGAGCCTACAAGCGCACTTGACCCTGAGCTTGTTGGGGAAGTGCTTGCAGTTATGAAGCAGCTTGCAAAAGATGGTATGACAATGTTTGTTGTTACTCATGAGATGAGCTTTGCTAGGGAAGTGGCTGATAAGGTTGTATTTATGTATGAAGGGGAAGTAGCTGAAATTGGTACTCCCACTGAAATATTTGATAATCCTAAGCATGAAAAGCTAAAGCAATTTTTAAATAAGATTGATTAATTATAAAAAAGCCTCCCTCAAATCATTTGATTTGAGGGAGGCTTTTTGATTGTTTTAATAAAGATTGAACTTATCAATTTCATTTTTAAGAGTATTTGCTTGGGCAGCCAGCTCTTCACTTGATGCTGAGCTTTCCTCAGCTGTTGCTGCATTAGTTTGTACAACTGCTGATACTTGTTCAAGTCCTTGTTTTATTTCATCAATAGCATTAGACTGATCAATTGATGCAACCTCAATTTCGTGTATTGATTTTATAGCTTCCTGTGATTTTTCAACAGAATTTATAATTACTTTTTCAGCTGTCTTTGTTATGCTATTTCCTTTTTGGACTGTTTGTTTTGAATTATCAATAAGTTCTACTGTTTGCTTAGCTGCATCAGCAGATTTTGATGCAAGGTTTCTTACCTCTTCTGCTACTACTGCAAATCCTTTTCCTGCTGAGCCCGCTCTTGCCGCCTCAACCGCAGCGTTTAAAGCAAGAATATTTGTCTGGAAAGCAATATCTTCAACCACCTTTGTTATTTCTGCAATTTTATCAGATGATTTTTTTATTTCCTCCATTGCATTAGCGAGGTTTTGCATTTGGGATTTACCCTCATTCATAGAATCTCCGGCATCTCTTACATATTGAGTAGCCATGCTTACATTCTTTTTGTTTTCTTCAGCTTGGTTAGCAATAACAATGACTGAAGCACTTAATTGCTCTATTGAAGATGCCTGTTCTGCTGCACCTGAGGCTAAATCCTGTGAGGCAGAGGAAACCTGCTCAGCTCCTGCATTTACTTGTTCTGCAGCTATATTTATTGTATTTAATGTATTATTAAGTGATGATGAAATATTCTCTAAAGAAACCTTTATTGGAGCAAAATCTCCGATATAATCATGATCTATTTGAATATTCATATCACCATTTGCCATTTGGTTAAGTTTTTCTGAGATTTCACTCACATAATTATTCAGAGTTATTGAAGTACTTTTAAAAGCTTTTGCTAATATTCCTAGCTCACTTTTTGATTCATAATCGATGTTTATGTTTAAGTTACCTTGAGATAGCTGTTCGGCAGCATTTGCCATTTTGTTTATAGTACTGGAAACAAGCTTTTTAAGTGCGATAACAATGGCTGTTACTAAGACTAATAGCAAAATTAAAAGAACTACTATGGAAACTGCTATGGTCGAGTGAATGTTAGCATTAATTTCTTTTAGAGATATTCCTGAAAAATAAATGCCAATGGCATCACCATTTCCGTCTAAAATAGGGGTGTAGCCTGTTGAAAAAGCTTCACCTAAAATATCAGTATTTCCATAAAAAGTTTCTTTATTATTAAGTACTTTTTCTGCAATGGTGGAATCTAGCTTTGTGCCAACTATACGATTCCCGTCTTGAATAATTGTTGTATTTATTCTTTCGTCACCTAAGAATATGGTAAATTCGTTTCCGGTAAGTGACTTCATTGCGTCTACAAAGCTGGAATCAGCTAAAGAGTACCCCGCTGATACAACACCGATGACTTCGCCATTTGACTTTATAGGGGCACCCGTTCTAACAGAAAGCTTTATTTCATTTCCTTTATCTGTACTTGTAAAGGTGTTTCCGGCGAGGGCATTTTTTATATTTATCTGATCCGCAACATAATCACCTGTCTTATCGCTATGAGTTCTGAAAATCGCATTTCCGTCTTTATCAGATACAGTGACAAAATTAATATCAGTACCCATGGCTTTAACTGCTTCGTTTATAGCTGTTGAAATAGCCTGTGATTGATTGCTGGAAACAGCATTAATTACGTCTTTATTTTGTGCAATTGTCTCAGCTGCTATTTTTGATTGGCTTTCATAATTTTTTATATAAGCATCTATGAATGACATGGATTGAACAATGTCGCTCTGCAGGTTTTCGTTTATTAATTTTACGTAGCTTGTTGACGAATAAATATTTGTAAACGCACCAGTGAGAATTATTGCAATAATTGCGAATAATCCGATTTTAAATCCCAGCCTATCCTTCCTTTTAACAGCTGAGTTTTGCCGCACGGAATCGATTTCATTGTTTTCTTTAATTGCTTTTTTCATAACGTTCTCCTTTTAATGTAGAAAATATAATTTATATTACAAAATTAATATCGGTAAAAAATTTAAATTCTTGACATAATTTCTATAATATTTATATATTTAGTATACATATATTTTATATTTTGATATAGAAGTAAACTATATTTGAAGAGGATTTAAGAATATTTGTTTTTGTTTTAGAAAAAGTATTTGCATATGATAGTATTAGTATCACTATTGATATACGCGTATAATGATTATTATATAGATATTTTTGTATTATAAATTTCTTTAGAGATGAAATCTTCTCTTAATTTCCCATATTAATCTTTTGCCTTCAAATGCACTAAGCCACACGATTGACAAAAGGCTTAAAATAGTGCATATAATTGTTGGCAATACGATACTAAGTATCCCTGAAAGGAAAAAGATAATAGGTATAATACCTAAAATTACGGCTGTAATTATATATACTATATATTCTTCAGCGGGTAGTTTTTTAACTATCGCTATTATATATAGTGAAATCAGCTCTACGGAATATGTTATAGGAATAAAATAATCGATAGACCAATTTGACCAGCCCATAATTAAATCTAGAATTACGCTTAAAACAGTTAGTACAAAAGCCTGTACAGCTATGCTTTTTAGCAGATTATCCTTTCTTTTAAGCACATTTACAAGGCTTATCCAAAAGCTGATTATTCCAAAAACAACATAAATAGACCAAAATCCGGTTTGAGATAAAATAAGATTTATTCCCACTGAAATTATAGCGGCAGATGCTGTTCCACCGAATAAAAGCTTAAAAAACAATTGATGCTTTTTATACACGGTTTGAATTTTAGGGTAAAGTGGTCTTTCCTTTTCGCCAGTGAGATTTTGTTGACATAGTGGGCATATATCATCAGCACCACTTACAGATACATTACATTGCTTGCAATATTGCATATATTCACCTGCTTTTTAAGATTGATAGCTAATTGTGTTTGAGGATACTTCAACGTCTATTCCTTTTGAAACGATATTACGGAAAAAGCTTTGCTGAATATCCGAGCTAATAAAAGGAGTAGTAAAACCAATACTTAGCCTGTCCTTATATGAGCAGACGCAGGCCTGTATGCTATCAGTACCTGAATAAAGTTCAAATCCTTTTATATTATCAAATTGAGGTGGCATTTTTATTATACCTATATTTGATAAAGCAGCAGTGACCTTTCTCCTTGACAATAAATAAGCTTTTCTCATGAAAAAGTTTTTAATAGGCAGAGGCACAATTCTAGCAATAACATTATGCTCTAGTGCTGCATATCTGTTCACATTCATATTTAGGCTTTCAGGTGTAAGACCATCTTTAAGCTGCTTGTCCACAGCTGATAAGACTTCTTCAAAGGCATTGCTGTTTTTACTAAAGTTATATGAAACATACATAACGCTGAAAAAATTTCGTGCCGATTTGGAAGGAAAGGTTGAGCGTAAGTTTATGGGAACAGCTATAACGACTGGCTTTCGCCTTGCCCTTACAGAAATATTATCATTTATAGCCAACATTAATAACGTACATAAAATACCAGTAATAGTAGTATTGTTTTGCTTTGCCTGCTGATGAATTTGCTTTACGCTTATATATCCCGTTATAACATTAATGTTATTTTCTAAGCTTTTAATACCTCTTATACGGCAACTGTTTTCAAGCTTTAATGATTTTGTATTAATTTTATTATCATAATATTGATAAAAGCTATCTACATTCAGCTGTGTGTGCGATGCTGAATACACTAAAGGCGGCTCTTCAATTTTATTTATTAGAGATAAATATTTAGTAACAAGTGTTGTGAGGAAAAATACAGCACCCATTCCATCTGATAGTGCATGAAAAACCTCTAAATTTATTCTATTATTATAATAAGTTATTTCATATAACAAGCCCTTGCTGTATTTGTTGAAAATAATAGCACAAGGAGTTTTATATTCTTCTTTAAGCTTAGGTAAAGCCTCAGTGCTTTCTAAATAATACCAAAACATACCTTTTTTAAGCACCTGTTGATAGGAAGGTATTGCTTTTGCAGTATCTAATAAGGCTTTTTGAAGAATATCAGGTACAATATCCTCATCTAAGGTACAACTTAATCTGAATACTTGAGAGTCTGTACCATTAACAGAGGGAGGAAAAATCTTTCCTGCATTATCTAATTTTGTCCACATTTTTCTTTTCATAAAAAATCCTGATTGTTTATCTTTTATTGTTTATTTAAAAAATTATTTATTATTTCATATGCTATTTTTACATTAGAAAATCTAAGGGGTAAACTGAAAAATCCATGTAAAGCATCTTTGATTTGAAATAACTCAACTTCATTTCCAAAGGATTCGAGCTTTTTTGCATAAGCTTCACCCTCATCACGTAATGGGTCATATTCAGCAGTGATAATAAGTGTTTTAGGCTGATTTTCTAGATTGTCAGCCATAAGAGGGGAAACATATTTGCTTTTTCTGTCATTTTCATTTGGTGCATATAAGCAAAGGTATGAGCTAATTTTCTTAGAAGTGATTAAAAAGTCAGTCCCGTTTTCTACAACTGATTTGTACGGAGATGTTTTTGTATGATTATAATATGTCAGAGGATAGAGGAGAATTTGTTTTTTTACATCAAATTCCTTTCTTTCCTCAGCTAAAATACTAACAACAGCAGCGAGATTTCCACCGGCGCTGTCACCCATTAAAATTAAAGGCGATTTAGTATGTAAAGCCAGTGCTTTTGCGACGGCATAACAATCATTCATAGCGTTAGGGAAGGGAAATTCAGGTGCTAGCCTGTATTCTAGCGAATATACCTGCCTTTTAGTCTGCTCAGCTAAGGTTGCACAGGCATAGGAATATACTCTTGTATTTCCCGATACCCAGCCTCCACCATGAAAAAATAAAATTATTTCATCGGATGCAAGCTCCTTAGGAGTAAATATTTTAACAGCAAGCTTATGATTATCTACCTTTATTTCCTTATCCCATATTTCAAAAGGCTTTAGAAGAGGGAGATGAAACAGACTGTTTAAAACTCTATCAAGCTTATAGTTTTTCTCCACATCATAATCTATTGATGATATTAGCTTTAAGACGAGCATTGAAAATTGATTAATTGCCATTTATACCTCATTTATCATTTGTTAAAAGCTTTATATATAAATCTCTATCAGGCTTAACAAACATAGTTTTATTATTTGTGAAAATCACCATTCCAGGCTTTGCTTTACTGGGCTTTTTAACAAACCTTGCTTTGACAACATCGACGGGAACTTGAGAGCTTTCCGATGCTTTTGAGCAGTATGCAGCAATAACAGCAGCCTGATTGATTGTTGATGGGGGGATATCCTTATCATTGGATTTAATAATAACATGACTGCCGGCAATATCCTTTGTATGCAGCCATAAATCATTTTGCTTTGCTGTTTTTAAGGTTAATTCATCATTTTGACGGTTATTTCTGCCTGCAAGAATTTCAAATCCATCTTCTGAAATAAATTTTAATGGTGGAAGAGGCTTTTGCTTTACCTTAGATGTTTTGTTATATTTAATATAGCCTTGTTCAGCCAATTCGTTTCTTATTTCGTTTATAACAGAGTCGCCACTTGCTCTTGAAACAGCGTCAAATACGCTATCAATGTATATTAGCTCTTGTTCGCCGGATATAATTTGTTCTTGCAAAGCTTTTTTTGCATGCTCTAGCTTTTTATATTCATGGTAAAGCTTTTGAACGTTTTGAATGGGAGAAAGCCTTTCATCAAGTGGAATTTCGACATTTTCACCCGTATAAAAATCAATAGCCTTTAGACTTTTTTGCCCTTTTTTTATTGAATATAAATTAGCACTAACAATATCAGCCCAAATCTTATATTTTTCTTTGTTTTCAGCTTCAATAAGCTCTTGCTTTTGGTTTTCAAGCCTTCTTAAAATTCTTTCATAGGTATTTAAAAGCATTTTTTGAAGCTGGCTGGAACGCTGCTTAAGCCTATCCTGTCTTGCACTTTCAGAAAAAAAGTTATCAACAACGCTGCTTGCACTTTTCTCATAGGAATTAATCATTTCTGTGCCATATTGCTCAATATCTATAAAGGTGAAGTCCTTAGGTCTGCCATTTAAATCCTTAACAACGGTAAAGTTATTTATATCACTGAATAACTCAGCTTTAATTTTTTTTAAAAAGAAAATTAATCTATCATAATTATTATTACTTAGCTCACCAGTAATCATACTAATATCCCTGCATGAATAATTAACTATTTCTCTTGCTACTATCGGTGAAATTCCCTCAAACACGCTTATCAAAGCTTTATCCAGCTTTTTATTCATAAAGGGCTGCAGCTTTTTCAAAAGCTCTTCTCTATTTGGCTGCCACTGTGTTAAAGATAGTCTTTCACTGCGTGGGGGCAAAATATATTCGCCGCTAGGCAAAACCCTGCGTACACTGGAAATATNATCGGAAATTCTTTTTACCGCATCGATTATTTTCCCATCCTTGACAAGAATAATATTACTGTGACGCCCCATAATTTCAAGTATTANAGAAAGATTTACAACATCTCCGATTTCATTTACACCTTCAAATTCGAAGAAAAGGATTCTCTCCAAATTAATTTGCTTTATATCGGTGAGCCTAGAGTTGGCTAGGTGCTTTCGCATAAGCATACAAAGCATAGGAGGGGAGGGGGGATTTTCAGGAGCATTTTTTGTTAAACAAACACGTGCAGAGCTAGGGTTTGCTGACATTAAAAGCCTCTTTACTCCCTCTCTTGTCCTAAAGGATATAATAATTTCATCCTTTGAAGGCATATGAATTTTATCAACTCTTGAATCAATAAGAGATGATAGTTCTTTTTTTAAAATAAATATAAAAGCTCCGTCAAGTGACATATTACTCCTGATTTTCGTCGTTGCCAGTTTCTGTACTGTGATTTCTGTTTGTATTAACAACATTCATTTTTTCAAAAAATTTGCTTTGTTCTTCGCCTTTCATTAAAAACATTAAGCAAATACATATAATGAAGAAAATTAGATAAAAGATTGCTATCAGCTTAGTTTCGTCCTTTGGATAGAAATTAAACATATATATCATGAAATAAAAGAAATACACCAGCTGAAAAATATAAAAAAGTATTCTGCTAAACTTTTTACCGTTTATTAGTGCTTTCATAAGCATAAAGGAAAGCACAGTTCCTATTATAGTAAAGGTAAATAAAATTCCAAATGTAAGTACTGGTGCTAAGGGATTGTTATAACCGAAATTATCATAATCAGTAGTTATTCTTCCGGAAAACACACCATAAAACGTGATAATTAAGGACACGCACTGCACTAAAAAGGTGAAAACGGCAACTAAAGCAACACGTCTTTTACCCTTTGCTGCTTCCTTTAATAATTCTCTTTCTGTTTCATTATATTTTGATTTATTAAACATAATATCCCTTTCTTAAACAAAAATAAACGGTTCAACACTGTTTTTAGAAATAACAAATTCAGCTTGAGGAAATTTTTCTGAAAGAACTTTTTTCATATATGCACAAAAAATATTTTCAGTAGGAAAATGCCCTGCATCAATAACAGTAATACCATAGTTTAATGCATCTATCCATTGGTCATGCTTAATATCCCCACCTATAAATGCATCGCAGCCATGATTTATTGCATTTTTTATCTCGCTGCCTGAACCACCACTTGCTAAAGCGATTTTCTTTATATCAGTTTTCCCTGAAAGAAGNCTNACCTTTTGACAATTATAAGCTTGCTTAACCTTTTCAGCTAAGGANAGAGGTGAGATGCCTTCCCTTAAAGTGCAAATTCTCCCATATCCTTTGTTTTGCTGAGGAAATTCAACATTGAGTATACCTTCGCTTTTAAGACCTAAAAGGCTTACCATAATATCAGTTGTACCGTAATCAGCACAATCAAAATTTGTATGAAGAGCTAGCATACATTTATTGTTAATAGAAAGCTTTACAGCGGGATTATTAGGAGAAAGATTTTTTAAAGGATGGAAAATAACAGGATGATGGCATAAAACCAAGTCGAAGCCCTCATCAATTGCCTGCTCAACAACAGGAACAGTGGCATCTAAGGCTATTAAAANCTTTTTNACCTTATGAGTTTTTTCACCAACAAGAATACCTACATTNTCNTAGGAATCACATATTGAAAAAGGTGCAAGCTTATCAAGAAAATCGTAAATTTCTTTTAGATTAAGCGAACTAGAATGGTTTTCCATATTTTAATTCATTCCTTTCTTTTGATTTTCAATATAATTAATCAAACGAGAAATTCTAGCCTTTTCATGACGATTGGAATCATTTTTCTGTGAATTTTCAAGCTTGGAAAGTATTTTTTTCAGTTTGTTTTTTTTATAGTTTATGTAATTTTCATCATTGACTTTACCCCAAAAAGCAAAAGCATCGTCTATTTTAATCTCCTTACCGGAATAAAGGGCATAAATTATACAATAATGCTTATCTTTTTGTTGAACAGCTTTTTCAGAGATTATTTCATAACCATTTAAATATAACGCTTTTCTAACTTTTTCAGGATGCGTCATAGGCTGAAGAATGAGCCTGAAGCTTTCGTGAGTAAAGTTTTTTTCTCTACATTGGCTAATAATACGGGAAATTAGCTCTCCTCCCATTCCAGCAATGATTAAATCGTCAGCATAATCTATATTTTCTACGCCATCAGACTGTAAAAAGGTGATTTTATCAATATTATAATAATCAGCAGTACGTTTTGCTGATTTTAACGGGCCTAAGCCAATATCTGAAGCAATGACATTAGCCACGCCCTTTTCCCTTAAATAACAGGGAATTAAAGCGTGGTCTGTGCCAATATCGACTACATCAGCATCTTTAAGTCTAACAAAAGATGCAATAAGCTCTAGTCTTTTGTCCAGTGGAATCATTAAGCGTTAATAGCTTTGTTAAGCTGTTCTACAAGATTATTAGCATCTACACCATGCACCATGCAAGCCTCTTCAACACTTTCATTCCTTGAGGCGGGGCAACCTAAACAATGCATACCCATATTTAAAAAGAATGGCGCAGCAACCTCAGCATTAAAATCGAGAATATCGCCTATTAATGTTTCCTTTGTTATTTTCATATTACATCACCTTTTTCA
>JGI24708J26588_10002445_pt1 | contig 14031 bp, 10 predicted proteins | sample BioPla1DNA2_FD_26588 | JGI IMG/M metagenome (IMG submission 26588) | reverse complement strand
CTCAAAATTAGCCTTTAGAGACTATAAGCATTAAAACAGCTCTAAGCCCAGTAATGGAGCATGATTCAATAGAATCACACCCCAAGACTTGACAAAGAGCCGAATAAATCCAGTGGAAACAAAAACTTTTTATTCTGTCGCAAAATAATTTCTCCTGTTTCAATGGGACAACAAAAGAGCTACGAGAATGTTTCCTACGGGCAAAAGGAAGCATTTCGCAGCTCTAATAAACCATGATATTCATATATAGAATACCTGTTTTAATTTGTATTTCTAAGATTTAAATACCATGTTGTTAAAGGTGTTTTCTAAACACAAAGCCCCAAAACCTAAGGTAGGGTTAGGATAAATGTTTTCAATTCGCAAAGGCCTGGCTCCATCGATCAAATAGGCCTTTAATTTCTCTCCATACATATAGGGGTCATTTCCTTGTATAATCCCCCATTCCATTAGAAGGGCAGCACTTCCGGTAACAAAGGGCGTTGCCATGGATGTCCCGGATCGGATGGTATATCCCCCTCCGGGAGAACAGGAATTAATGTTCACCCCTGGAGCCACGATATCTGGTTTAATTCCATTATCTCGAGTAAATCCCCTTCCCGAAAAAGGCGCTAAGCTATCGGTAAAAGCATTGTATGCTCCAACGGAAATAGCTCGATATGCAGTGGAAGGAACCGTTAGAGTCGTATACTCGGAGGAAAGTAGGAACCTAGTGCTGGGATTCTTTACCCCACCGGAGGGAAGCCACATATCATAATTTCCCACTACAATTTTTCGGGGAACCAGTTCAAACCTCCATACACCGGAATTAATATAGGTGTTTACCGGGATAAATTCTATATAGATTTCCTGTTGTCGACTGTAGGGCGTTGGCTCACCATAGTAAAGCAATATGGTGGTCTGGGCAATTCGAAATTGCTGCGTACCAAGGATTCTTGGAATAGGTCCAACCCTTGTTCCATTGGGAGCAACAATAACAATATCAAAATGATCATAGTAATTTTTCCAAATCTGTAGGTTGAGAGAAAATTCAAAATCACTAACTGATAATTCAACAATTGTATTGCTACCCATTTGCACGATTCCCTGGGCGTGGTTGCCGGTTGCTCCTTCGTTACCAGTCCCAATTACAATGGATGTTCTCCATATGTTTGCTATATCATCAATATAACTTTCCAGAAGTGATCTTCCCGTATGGGAGCCGTAATTATTTCCAAAGCTTATATTGACCGCTAGAGGTCTACCCAGTTCAATCGCTGTTCGGACACAAAAATCCAATCCTTCCATTAATTGTGGTGTCCTTGGAAAGGAATCTCCTACAGAGCTACCAAGTTTTACAATAAGTAATTCACTAGAAGATGCTATTCCTCGAAATCTTCCGTTGCTGGCTCTTCCATTCCCTGCCGCAATTCCTGCCACATGGGTACCATGACCTGATAAATCTGTACTAGGCACAATATCCAGTCTTCCTGGCATTGGCAATTGTAGGGCTTCATTGATTTGCTCCCTCGTATAAAGGGTTCCATTTACAAATCCTTCTGGCGGATTTCCTGGTATGGTTTGATCCCAAAGGGCAACAATTCTAGTGGTTCCATCTTCATTTCTAAAATCAGGATGGGAATAATCAATGCCAGAATCTATGACGGCTACTAAAACTCCATTCCCAAACAAATTATATGGATTGGATTGTATCGGATTAATGCAAGAAGCTGTCCGTCCTTCATTTACCTCAAGAAAAAGTCTTTTTGGTTTTTCGATAAATTCAATTTCTTCATATCGTACTAAACGATCAATCATATTTTCCGAGATCGTAATAATCGCATACTCATTCATTAATTCAACCACCTGAGCCCCTAACTCGTCGGCAATCCGAGCTAGACTGCCAGAGAACTTCACAATCAACTCCCATGTATTGGTTTCTGGCTGGTATCCAACATCCAAATCCAAGGTTTTCTCTCTGGTGGACTCTGGTACATCCAAAGCAAGATTGAGCTGATTATCCACTATTCCACTGTCCATAGATACCTCTGCGTAGATTTTATTAGTACAATATATGCAGGGGTATAGGGATTTTAACATGATACTTTAACTATCCCTATTTTATAGAATATCAAACTTATTTTGTAAAATATCGAAGTTCTCTGGTAATCCTCTCCTTCATTTCTAAAACATGCTTGGAGAGTTCCTCTATTTTCTCATCGGACATACGACTTATTGGTGCTGAAATGCTAAATGCATACTCCGCCCTACCCGACTTATTGGGGATACTGGCCGCTATGCAGCGTACTCCCTCTTCATTTTCCTCATTATCCAAGGCATAGCCTTTACTCTTAACCTCATCAAGGACGGAAAGCAGATTTTCAAATCGGGTTATTGTAAAGGGTGTTTTTTTCTCTATATTACTACTCTTCCATATCTCTTCAATTTCTTCCCTTGGCATAGTAGCTAGAATTGCTTTTCCTACACCTGAACAATACATGGGGATTGTGGTTCCAATTCTTGAAACCATTCGTATGGAACCTGTTTCGGATTCTACTTTATCGATATAGACGGTCTGGTTTCCACTTCTTTGTACTAAATGTACGGTTTCCTTGCTGATTTCTGCTAATTCCACAATGTAGGGATGAACCAGGGACACGATATCCATTTTATCTAAAAGTTTTCCTGCAACTTCTAATATTTTAAAGGTAAGCATATATTTGCTGGTTTGCTTATCTTGTTTGACATAATCCATATATATCAGGGAATTCAATAAACGAAAGGTAGTACTCTTATGAATTCCCAATAATTTGCTTAATTCCACCAATCCTATGGGGCCAGTTTCTGATAAGGTTTCTACTATCTGAAATATCTTACCAGCGGACTGAACCGGATTTTTTGTCTCCTCCAAAAAAACACCTCCAAGTTATATTGTTATAATTTTATCACGGCTTTGTAAAAAAAACAATTTTAAATCCATATATACACATTTTTTACTATTTATCCATTGACATTTTAAAAAAATAAGTTATAATAAAATTGTACTAATTACGAAACACGGTTTCGTATACCGAAACCTGCTTTTCTCTTTTATTACTGCCCATTTTAGTCTGGAATCTGAGAGGTAATCACACCAGCCTCCCAGATTCCCGGGTCCGCCCGAAGATTAGTGGACATTAGGGTTTCGTTGAATGTGAATTTTATACATAAAGAAAATTTAAGACATAACAAAATAAATTTTGCCTAGGAATGGCAGAATGGAGGAATGAGTATATGCACCCAGTATTAGAACAGATTCAAAAGATAGGCATTGTTCCGGTTGTTGTTATTGATGATGCCAAAGATGCAATTCCCCTAGCGAAAGCACTTTGTGAAGGAGGCCTTCCCTGTGCCGAGGTGACTTTCCGTACGGCAGCTGCGAAGGAAGCCATCCATAAAATATCTCAGGAATTCCCTGAAATGTTAGTAGGTGCTGGAACCGTATTGACTACGGAACAAGTAGATGCAGCGGTTGAAGCTGGAGCCAAATTCATAGTAAGTCCAGGATTTAATCCAAAAATTGTTAAGTACTGTTTAGATAAAGGAGTTCCAATTACACCAGGTACCTCTAGTCCTAGTGATATCGAGCAAGCTTTAGAATTAGGACTTGAAGTGGTAAAATTCTTCCCTGCAGAGGCAGCTGGCGGTCTGAGTATGATCAAAGCAATGTCAGCCCCATATACCGGGATCAAGTTTATGCCGACTGGTGGAATTAATATGAAAAACCTACTTTCCTATCTTGATTTCCCGAAGATTATCGCCTGTGGAGGTAGCTGGATGGTAAGTAAGGACATGATTGCTGCTGGTGAATTCGATAAGATAAAGGCTATGACCGAAGAAGCGGTAAATGCCATGCTTGGATTTGAATTACGCCACATTGGCTTCAATGCAAATAACGAAGATGAAGCAGATGAANTTGCNAACTCCTTTGAGTCCTTATTCGGGTTCACGAAAAAGGTTGGTAACAGTTCCATCTTTGCTGGTACAGGGATCGAGGTTATGAAGTCCCCTTACTTAGGCAGCCATGGCCATATTGCAATTCAAACAAATTATATTAATAGAGCAATTTACTATTTAGAAACTCGTGGATATGAATTTGATCAGAGCACTGCCAAATATGATGCAAAAGGCAATCTTGTTGCCATTTATTTAAAGAAAGAAATTGGTGGATTTGCTCTCCATTTAGTACAAAAATAAAAGGAGGATTCAATTATGTCAAAAAAAGTTATCACCTTTGGTGAAATTATGTTAAGACTTGCTCCAGAAGGATATTATCGTTTCGTACAGGCTGACACTTTAACTGCTACTTATGGTGGTGGCGAGGCTAATGTTGCTGTATCTCTTGCAAATTACGGCATAGATGCCGGCTTTGTTACCAAGCTTCCAAAACATGAAATTGGTCAGGCTGCAGTAAACTCCTTACGCAGATTCGGCGTAGATACCTCTAATATTGTTCGCGGAGGAGATCGTGTGGGTATCTACTATCTTGAAAAAGGTGCCAGCCAACGTCCTTCTAAGGTAATTTATGATAGAGCCGGCTCTTCCATCGCCACTGCTACTAAAGAAGATTTTGATTGGGATCGTATATTTGAAAATGTATCTTGGTTCCATTTTACAGGTATTACTCCAGCCTTAGGAGATAATGTAGCAGAAATCTGTATGGATGCTTGTAAAGCTGCTAAAGAAAGAGGAATTACCATTAGCTGTGACTTAAACTATCGTAAAAATCTCTGGACCAGAGAAAAAGCTGGAGAAGTAATGGCTAAATTAATGGAATATGTTGATGTTTGCATCGCTAACGAAGAAGATGCTGCTGATGTATTTGATATCCATTCTTCCGGAACCGATGTAACTACCGGTAAATTAAACCGTGAAGGATACAAAGAGGTTGCTAAAAAATTAGCTGATCGTTTCGGACTTAAAAAAGTTGCTATTACTCTACGTGAATCCATCTCTGCTAACGACAACAATTGGTCCGCTATGCTATTTGATGGCGAGGATTATTATTTCAGTAAGAAATATCCAATCCATATCGTTGACCGTGTAGGTGGTGGCGATAGCTTTGGAGCAGGCCTGATTTATGCTTGTTTAAACAACAAATCTTCTCAGGATTCCATTGAATTCGCAGTAGCCGCAAGTTGTCTAAAGCATACCATTGAGGGTGACTTCAATATGGTTTCTGTAGATGAAGTGTTGAAGCTAGCACAGGGCGATGGCTCAGGTAGAGTTCAGAGATAAGATAAATATTTAATTTGTTTATTTTCAATCAACCTTTCTATATACAATTAAGTTTCAATGCGCCAACCTTTAACTTAAGGAGAGCCCCAGAAAATCTAAGTTTTCTGGGGTTTTCTCTTACTCAATTTCATCATTTTTCTAGCTTTACTATTATAACAATCCGTACATACGCTAGTCTATTCAAATGCTCTATGATCCTTTACTTTCCAGTCTACTCGTATCTTCGCTAATCTATTTCTATATCCTAGTAACTTTTCCTGTCCAATCAATCAATACATTTACTATTCTTCTATCCATCTCATCTACTACCTTGTACTGTCCACCAATCTGTAAACACGCTATTTTTCCCATCTCTTCTATTCCCTTGTACTATCCCACCAGTCTATAGCTATTTTTCCCATCTCTTCCATTCCCTTTTTCTATCCTACCGATCTGTACACACGCTATTTTTCCCATCTCTTCCATTCCCTTTTGCTATCCTACCGATCTGAATATTCACTATTCTACCAGTTTGTACATTGACTAAATAATATAGTACATTGTCAGCAAAAACCCCATGTGTTATACTCAAATTATATTGTAAAGATTTACATATAACTTTCAAAACTTAGTGGAAGCTATCCACTGTTTTCTTTATTTCATTAAAAATATGTAATAAAATTTCTCTCTAAACTTGTTTATTAAATACAATATATCATATTAATTAGGAGGTTAACGAAATGAGTGAGCTAATCAAGGCATTCCATCTTCATATGGGTCCTGCCAAATGTGCAGTGGATTTGGGTGATGGTAGTGAACGTGGTGAGTATGTAAATCAGGACTATATCTTACACAAACTTGGTAGACCCCACCGTGCTATTAGCCTGATGTATTGCTACTACCCTCTGGATGAGGGATGGCCGGTTCGTGCTAGCATAGCCCATGCCAGCGATGATGTATCCTTTGCTTGGGACTACCCTTATGATGATTATTTCCCCTACAAAGGCGGCATAGGAGGCAATCGGGAGGATGAGCCATTTACTTTTATGCGAGATATCCGACGCCATGGGCAAGATGTTCTTCTTACCCTAACCATCGATCCCCATGTTACCGATGAACATTTAATAGCCATCTGCGAGGATTTACGTACTTTTGGTCGGGTAATGCTTCGAATCAACCATGAGGCAACGGGAGACTGGTTTTCTTTTAATAAACGATGCAGTTATCAAGAAGTGGCTGATTTCTATGTTCGTTTTCACAGATTGATCAAAAAACATGCTCCTAATGTAAAAACCATTCTATGCATCGGCGGTATTGAACATCTGGATAAAGAAGAAATGGAGAAAGAGGCAGAATTTACACAAGCAGTTCGGGAAACAGATATTTGGTCTGTTGACAAATACATGGCCTTACATTGGGGCTGGCCTTATGATGTGGCAGAACGTGGTGGAAGCTCACACAAAAGAGATACGGTTGAAAAAACCTATGAATTAACCAAACGAAGCTTTGAACGTTTTAAATATCTGAATGATGGCATCCCCAAACCCATGGTCATGTCAGAGTTCAACGCAGATGGTGATGTTACCGGTCCTTATGATCAAGTAAAAATGGTACAGGACTTCTGCAAGATGATTAAAGAAGAGCCTGCTAGTTGGTTCAGCGGTTTTACCCTCTATCAATTCCGGGATGACGGACGCTTAGGATTAGAAATTACCGACCCCAATAATAAGGAAGTGGGAATTGAACAGCCTTTATTGAAGGCCTACAAAGAAATTATTCATGATGAATATTTTAGTCCAGTATTTACGAAAGGCGAAGAAATCACGTTTCCAGCAAAATTAAGATGGGGTGGCTCCGAGGATGCTACTGGCTTATCCATTCCCTTATTCTTTGAAAAAGATCCGGTTTTTGCAGAGGTTGTTTTTGATGATGATTTAAAAGAATTAAATCTTATGATGGAGATTAATGGCCGCTGGTTCTATAAAGCACCAGGGGTAAAAGTAATTGATTTAATGTCAGCCTTCTTTGATAAATCAATCAAAGAAAACAGTGAACTTCATCTCAATATTTTTGCTCCTCCCGCTTCTGGAGAAAATGATCCATCTCAGGGAGAGGATTGGGCAGAAAACTACTATACTGTAATTCCAAAACTCCCTAAGGTACGGTTGCGGTTCGAACCAACTGAATTATAATCCTTTCCTAAATCCCTTACTTTTCGAAGTATGGGATTTATTTTTCTTTCCATTTATTAATTGTAGATTATTGTAAAATAATGCGATACAATAATAGATGATGCAAAAGACTCATAAAGACCAAGGAGGAATCCATGAAAAAAGTAGTTGTAATCATCCTCTCCTGCTTCCTAATATTAGGTGCAATCCTTTCCGGTGTTTATTTTATTCAAAAGTCGGAACACCAAATGTCCTACCCCACCTTCTTAGAAGCTGTCCAGCAGCACAAGGTGAGTGATGCTATCTTACCAGAAAACAGTAATACCTTTGAGGTAATTTTAAAGGATCAGCCTAATATAAAATATACGGTACCAAATCCTAAAACAGAAGATTTTATAGAATATTTGTTGATCCATGATATCTCAGTAAAATATCGTGGTGATGATACATCAAAAGCAATGCAGTCTATTCTAATTGTATCAATCATTGGAGGAATCTTTTGGTATAGTCGCAAGGGCGGTAATTCAAATCCATTAATTAAAAATGCTAACAAAAAGAAAATTTCACTCATAAAAAGCAAAAGACAAGCTTTATCCCAAGAGGCACCGAGAATCACTCTTGCCCAGGTAGCTGGCAATGTAGAAGCCAAATCCATGGTGGAGGATATCATTCAATTTATTAAAGAGCCAGATAAATATGCTTCCGTAGGTGCCAGAATGCCGAGAGGTCTTTTGCTCTATGGCCCACCAGGAACCGGTAAAACCCTGATGGCCAAAGCAATTGCTGGAGAAGCTAATGTGCCATTCTATGCCATGAGTGGTTCCGATTTCGTCCAAATGTATGTGGGCGTTGGTGCCAGCCGCATCCGGAGTTTATTTAACAAAGCAAAAAAGAGTGAAAAAGCTGTCATTTTTCATAGATGAAATCGATGCCATTGGTAAAAAGAGAGCAAGAAATGTATCGGCCAGCAATGATGAAAGGGATCAGACCTTGAATGCCTTGCTTACGGAAATGTCAGGCTTTCATGAGAACCAAGGAATCCTTGTTATTGGTGCAACAAATCGCCTAGATACTTTAGATGAAGCTCTCCTTCGTCCCGGAAGATTTGATCGACAAATTGAAATCGGTCTTCCCGATATTAATTCCAGAAAAATGATTCTTTCTTTACACGCCAAGAAAAAACCCCTATCCGATGATGTTGATTTAGACGAACTTGCCAAATCTACGGTGTATTTTTCTGGAGCCATGCTTGAAAATCTTTTAAATGAAGCTGCTATCAATGCCGCAAACGAAAGTAACTTAGTAATTAATAAAAACCATATTGAAAAGGCCTTCTATACGGTCATTGCAGGTGCTCCAAAAACCGATCGAAGTTATATCACAGAACGAGATCGAAGCATTACGGCATACCATGAAGCAGGCCATGCCTTGGCAACCACTTTACTTCTTCCAGATCATTTTATCTCTAAAGTAACCATAATTCCCAGTGTTCGTGGTGCTGGAGGCTTTAACTTAAGTATTCCAAAAGATACCATGTATCAATCCAAACGCCAGTTACTGTCCAACATTCAAGTACTACTGGCCGGAAGAGCGGCTGAGGAATTAATCTTTGGAGAAGGGGAAATTACTACGGGAGCCAGCAATGACATCCAGAAGGCATCATCCCTAGTAATCGATTATGTTAATAAGTTTGGAATGGATCCTGAAATGGGTCTCTTTAGTATCAAAGTATTAGAAGAAGGCCTAGATAAGATATCAATTAACAAGTGCAGAGAATTAACCAATCAATTATATGATGAGACAAGAAATCTTCTGAAAGAAAATAGGTCTCTGCTTGAAAAAATCACTGCCCAGCTATTGGAAAAGGAATCGTTAAATAGTGAAGACATTAGACAAATTTGTGCCTAATTCATTGCTATTAAAATTGCATTATACCCCCATAAAATTAGGTTTTATGATGTGACCCCAAAAAGTTAGACCAAACATTTAACAATTGGAAGTCAGTACATTTTCACCCTAACATATGGGGGCATTTTTATTTTTATATCTAGCTTGTATTATAAAATTAAAAATACAATATACAGTCACCCTATATCATCATCTCAATCATTCAAAGTGATATCTAATTCATAGGGGTCAGTTCATGATTGGGAGAATAATAACAAGTCCCTAGAATGATTACTTTAAGCAACCATATGCCACGTTTCGAACTCGTAAGTGATGATACTCCTCAAAATTGGGATCCATTTGATGCATATAAACTATGGATACCCCTTCACTAGGATCAATCTCCGTGTAGGTACCAGCCAAGCCTGTCCAACCAAAGGCACCTACAGAACCATTGGAATGTCCTTGGGCAGTATTTAGCATGGTTCTAACGCCTAATCCATAGCCATAGCCAGCATTATAGGAATTCGTAAAGTCTCTTAGTTGTAGATCATTCAGCTGATTGGATCTCATCAAATCAATGGTTTTACGCCCTATAATCTGTTCTCCATTCCAATGACCTCCATTGGCAAGCATTTGTGTAAATCTTAAGTAGTCTCTTATGGTGGAATATAGACCAACACCACCAGCTTCATAAATGGCATCTGGCTCATGATATGCATCCAATCTCATGGGACCTTCCGTCTTTGTCAAGGAACCGTCGGGATTTTTTTGATAGTAGGTTATCATTCGATCTTTTATATCATCCTTATAACGATATCCAGTATCCTTCATCCCCAAGGGATCAAAGATTTCTTCCTGCATAAATTGACCTGGAGTTTTACCTGAAACAAGCTGTATCAAAGCAGCAAGAATATCATGACCATAGCCGTACATCCAGCGAGTTCCCGGCTCAAATTCAAGGGGAACTTGTCCCATGGCTTTTACCTCGGTAACAATGTCATATTTTCCATACTTCTTTTGTAAATCATCGGTTACCTTCTTCATGGCTTTCGCCGTTGGTGTATCTGAAAACATTGCATAAGGCAGTCCCAGGGACATGCTAAAGGCATGTTTTATGAGAATTGGATTTTCAGCTTTTTTCAAATGATAAGAGCCATCGGGCTCTTTAATAACCACCTGACTATCTCGATATTCAGGAAAATATTCATACAAAGGCTCATGGAGTAAAAATTTACCCTGCTCAAATAATTTTAAAGCCGCTGTACATGTTACCAGTTTTGTCATAGAATACAATCGAAACACCGTATCCGATGTGACGGGTTTCTTTGACTTTATATCTCCATGACCTACATAAGCTTCATAAAGAATCTTTCCCCTTTGTGCCACCGCACATCCACATCCAGGCAAACCTCTGCTGACAAAGAAGTCCAATAATCTGGTTAAATCATCAAATTTAGCCACTTCACTCACCCTCCCATATTAATTTTAAAATGGATTTCTTCCATATAATAATAGTTATCGTTTTTAAAATGATTTATCATTATTCAAAAGGTTGTAATAATGATATTCAACATGACCACCATATGAATCGTAATAACTGATTTTCATCATCACTGCCATATGAATTGGAATTACTGATTTTCATCATCACTGCCATATGAATTGGAATTACTGATTTTCATCATCAATGCCATATGAATTGGAATAGTTGATTATCATCATAATTGCCATCATGATTGTCCCAACTAATTTCCAAGTAAAAGTTTTTAGATGCCTTTCATTTTTCTCAGATTACATTTTAAACATATCGGTATTTAGTGGGTCAACCTTACAAATCTTCCTATCATAAGTGAATAGTCCATTAACTTCGTCCTCAATATCAGAAAGTTGAGTATATACGGCAGCCGATAATCCCTTCTTAATTAATTTACTGATTTCATCCTCATATAATTTTTGATATGCCCGGTTAAAATCCTCTGGAGTTAAATAAATCCGATAGCCATAGATCTGCCAGGAATAGGAATGTTCTTTAATATAGCAGGCATATCCCCCGAATTCGGACAAGGCAAGGGGACGTTTTTCTACTTTTACCTTTAGTTTGTGAAAATAATTGTGTATGCTCTTAAAGTCTCCCTCTTTTTGATCAAACCAACCACTGGCATGATCAATTAGACGGGTAGAATCTAGCTCACGGATTAAGTCTACAGCCTTAGCTGCATCAAATTGCCCCCACCCCTCATTAAAGGGTACCCAAACTGCTACACAGGGACAATTATATAAAAGTTCCACGGTACTTTGGCATTCTGCTGTCCATTCCCGTCTTCCAATCTCATTTTCCCTGCCCAAACGCTTATAGTGCTTATCTTTCATATTGGTGAAGAGCCCAGGAAAGAGGGTTGGCAAATATCCTACGGTTAACATATTATAATCGCCACCACCATTGACCATATCCTGCCAAACCAGCATCCCTAAGCGATCACAATGGTAGTACCATCGTAAAGGTTCAATTTTAATATGCTTTCGAAGCATGTTAAAGCCCAGTTCCTTTGCCTTCATAATGTCAAAGATTAAGGCTTCATCACTGGGAGCCGTATAAAGTCCATCGGGCCAATAGCCTTGATCCAATAGTCCATTTTGAAAGTATGTCTTGTGATTCAAATAAAATCTTGGAATATTGTTATGATCCTTCTTTACCTCGAAACACCGCATTGCAAAATAACTTTCCACCTGATCCTCATTGGTACTGATAACAATATCATAAAGAACTGGATTCTCAGGACTCCAATATTCAAAATCATTCAAGGGAATAATAATATTAGAGTGTTTGCTTAGGACGGTTTTTAATAGCACCTGATCTTTATAGACTTCTACTTGATAAAACTCATCGGTAGAATCTTCCTCATTTTCCTCCCAGAAATCTTTGTGAATTTTTACCTCAACCTCTACCATGGCTTCTTCGATATTAGGAGTTATTTTTATCTTCTCTATGTAATGTATTGGTACCCATTCCATCCATACAGTTTGCCAAATCCCACTTTGTGCTGTATACCACATACCGCCCCGTTTTAATTTTTGTTTCCCCCGACTATGATAGCTTGTATCACTATAATCCCGAACCATTACGGTAATGATATTCCTACCTTCTTTAATCTGATCGGTAATTTCCACAGAAAAAGGAAGATAACCACCCAAGTGTTTGGCTACTTTAAAACCATTTACCAGAATCTCGCAATACTGATCCACGGCTCCAAAATGTAAGATACATCTTTCATCCGCTTTCTTTTGTGGAAGCTCGAATTCCCTTTCATACCATAAATATTCATCTGGTTGCAACTGCCTTTGAACCCCCGATAAAACACTCTCCGGTGAAAATGGAACGAGAATCTTCCCATCAAAGGACTCAGGTCTAATGGCATCCTTAGTAAATGCATAATCCCAATAGCCATTTAGAATCCTATAATTATCTCTCCTTAGCTGAGGTCTTGGATATTCTCCTAGTACATGTGCAGGATCTAGGTTTTCTCCCCATTCCGTATATAATTGATGATAGCCTTCTTCCTTCTTCTTAAATTTTAATGTTCGTAATGCATCCTTAAAATTCATCAAAAAACCCCCGACTTCATGATATTTACTTATACTTCTTCCCCACGACCGATATCATACACTACTTTCTAAATACCATTTTATTCAAAAGCAAATGAAATAAGCTAATCCTATTATAAAATTTACAATATGATTAGCTTACTTTTTGTATCATCAACATAGATAAGATATTATTATTCTTCTGCAATTAGTTTGTCTTTTTTATAAATATGTCCAATCAGCCATTCATTTAGATAAACCAAAAGATTCATTAAAACTTCCTTCTGGTTCTCATCAATAGTAGTCAGATCATACTCATCTAATTTTGCCACAAATTCCATATGGTCAACTTTTTGTGATAATATTCGTCTGTAGCCAATTTGTTGCATATACTCCTCTTCATGGGTGAAATGATATTTGGTATAATCCCTTAACTCATTAACTAGTTCCAGGATGTAATCATACTTATCCGGTATAAAGTCATTGGTTAATAATTCATATGCTTCATTAGCAAGAGAAAATAACTTTGCGTGTTCCTGATCGATAAAATCAATTCCAGTAAAAAATTCTGGTTTCATTTCAAATTTAGCCATGGGTATTCCTCCTTTGTTTAAATGAAAAACCTCGTGACAATTGTTATATCTTATTGTATTTTATTGGCATATAAAATGTCAAGATACAAATGCACTTCGTTTCATATATTATGACCAATTCAAGTAAACTATTACAGGGTGATTCTATGGAAGATAAACTAAATTTCCTATGCATTGGCATTACAATAACTGGTCTTCTATTAATTTTTGTAACCTTGAACTTTCTTCTTAAAAAATCAATCATTTTTAGCTGGTTCATTGGCTTAGGCTGTGGTCTTATCATATTGGGTCTCGGATTTTTATTGATAAGAATGTACGATATTGTAAAAGTAGAGAGAAGTAAAGGAAGGAATCCAAGGGGTTCCCATCTTAACCGCCCAATCACAGCCAAGGAAAAATCCGGATTCATAGTGAGTAAATTCAGCTATCTATTCCTTTGTATCTACATATTAATAATCCATCGTTAGGGGCGGTCAGATAGGGATTTATAATTCCTGAAAAATTCGGCATAGTCGTTGATATTAGGCTATGCCGTTTTTTCGTTTATTTTGGTAAATCGA
>JGI24708J26588_10002444_pt1 | contig 14035 bp, 9 predicted proteins | sample BioPla1DNA2_FD_26588 | JGI IMG/M metagenome (IMG submission 26588) | reverse complement strand
GGCAAAGCTCCCTCTTGGTCTAGGCATCCCACTCGTTTGACTAGGTCATAATAATAGTATTAAATAACGGAGATGACACCTTACTTATATAGGAGAATAAATATTGATGCAGAAATTTACTCCACATTAAATAGAAATTCATATTTCCCAGAACCCACCAGCAATTTTCCTTCAGCGTCTTTTGCCAATACTTCATTTTCTTTCTCAAAGACACCACTCACTCTCTCATCTGGAAAAATAATGGTTGCTGTTGTATTCACTGGTATTTCAACGATTAATTTCATTTTTTTATCTTCTATCTCCCAAAAAGATTGAACTTTCCCATAAACGCTTTCTAGCTCACAATTACAAAAAGAAAAACCACCTCCTAATTTAGGGGCTATTATAGTATTTTTATAACCTATTGATTCGGGAGCTTGATTTATGCCTCCAATATTTTTATACATCCAATCGCCAATAGCTCCATAAGCATAATGATTAAAAGAATTCATAGCCTCATCCTGTAAACTACCATCCTCTCGAATGCCATCCCACCGTTCCCATATAGTAGTAGCTCCTTTTTTAACAGGATATAACCACGAGGGATAACTTTCTTGTAACAATAACTGATAGGCTAAATCTTTATGGCCGTAGCGAGATAATACATGACAAAGATAAGGAGTCCCCAAAAAACCTGTTGATAGATGAACTCCATACTCATGAATTAGATGAACTAACCGATTCACTGCAGAGTTGATTAGTTCTTTAGGCAACAAATCAAAATGTAAAGCTAAAACATAAGCCGTTTGTGTATTAGACATTATAGCTCCCTCAGGAGTAACAAACTCATCCACAAACCTTTTCTTTATTTTAGTTAATAACTCCGTATAACGTTTTACATCTTCTTTTTCTTCTAAAACAACCGCTGCATTTATCATGTTTTGTACTGTATTAGCATAAAAAGATTGTGCAATCACTGTTTTATCTGTATAAGCTGGCGCATGGTCCCAAACGTTACGTGGCATATAATGTAACCAATCACCATGATGCCAACTTTTATTCCAAAGATTATCCGTTGACCTACTATTTATATATTCAATCCATTGGCCCATTGAATAATAACTCTCTTTTAAAACCGACGAATCACCATAGGCTTTATAATAATTCCAAGGAATAATAGTAGCTGCATCGGCCCATCCCGCTTGTCCAATATTATTTTCTCCTGTACCCCAAATATTTGGAATAACACCGGGCACTCCCCCATTATCTAGTTGCTCAGCTCTTAAGTCAGCTAACCACTTCGTGAAAAAAGCTGTTACATCCATATTAAAGGTTGAAGTATTAAAAAATACTTGAGCATCGCCCGTCCATCCTAATCTTTCATCGCGTTGTGGGCAATCCGTAGGAACTTCTAAAAAATTACTTTTCTGTCCCCACACTATATTGTGTTGCAACTGGTTTATTAAAGGATTAGAGGTTATAAACTTACCTGTTAAGGGTAAATCAGAATGAATTACCACAGCTTCAATATTTTCTGTATTAATCAACTCTGCATTTCCCTCTACTCGTACATACCTAAAGCCTTGAAAAGTAAAAACAGGCTCATAGAACTCTGAAGTTTCTCCTTTTAAATAATATTTTATTTTTTGTTGTGCAGAACGAAGATTCTTAGTGTAAAAATTCCCCTCATGATCTAATACTTCCGCATGAGAAAACAAAATAGAATCGCCCACATTACCTGTTACATTAAAGCGAATGCGTCCAATCATGTTTTGTCCAAAATCTATAATCTTCTCACCTCGAGGCGAAATTAGAATGCGTTGAGGTTTTAATACTTCTTGGCGTTTTACCGCGGGTGCTATAGAGCTTACTAAGGGTGTCTTATCTTGCTGATTAGATAAATTTATAGATTCCCATATCGATTTATCAAAGGAAGTATTTAAGTTTTTTATTTTACGTGCGTCGTAAATTTCCCCACTATATAGTCCAGACCGAACCACAGGACCATGATTTGTAGAGAACCAAGATTGATCTGTATCTATTCTTTCCGTAGTTCCATCATAATAGGTGAGTTCTAACTGAGATAATAAAGCCACTTTATCTCCATACAAATGATGTGCAGCCAAAAGAGGTCCTTTATACCAACCTTCAGCCACTCCTACAATTAACGAGTTGGGACCTTTTTTAAGTAAATTCCCAACTTCAAATTGTTGATATTGATGACGCTTAGGATAAGTGGTCCACCCTGGTGTCATTAACTGATCTCCAATTATCTTATTATTCAGTTCAGCCTCATATATTCCTTTTGATGTAATATATAATGTAGCTTGCTTAATGGGTTTGTCAATTAAAAAATCTTTCCTAAAAAACACTACTTGCTCTTCCACACCGTTATTTTTCGCCTCAATCCACTCTCCACTCCACTCATCCGATCGTAAACCAGTAGTCCATTCCATCACCTCGCTCTTACTCGAGTTTCCCTTATTATCCCACACCTCTACTTGCCAATAATAAGTTTGTTTACTTTTTAATTGAGGTCCTTGATAGGGTATGTGAACGGATTGACTACTTCTCTGCTTAGTAGAGGTCCATACGGACTTGTTAGATGAAGATAAATCCTTCTTGCTTTCTGCTACAACAAGTTTATAAGCTGTTTGAAACACATCTCTATTAGATGACGTTAACTTCCAGCTAAACTGAGGAATTACCTCACCCTTATAATTTTTATTATACTTAAAATCGCATCGTGCTTCTTTTATTGTCAGTTGTTTAGCTAATAGTAAAGAGCTGCAACAAAACAAAAGGAGAAAAAAGAATCCTAACTTCTTTAATCCACCAATAGAGTTAAACATTTTACATTGTATTTACAGATTTATAAAACGAAAAAAAGAATACCTTGACCTTAAGTAGATTAAAAATAGACAAAGAAACAGATACCTACTACAGATAATTTACTTTAGCCTCTTCTCTCTCAATATATTTAGAGAATCTATATTTAGGCATACCAACCCCCATACCTGCTTGAATTTTTCCATCGATACCTAATTTTTTTTCTAATACACCTTTATTTAAGTTCGCTGCAGTACATACAAATCCCAAATAAAACTGATTCACACCTAAGCATTCGGCCATTAAAGAGCCATTTTGATAAGATAAATTAGTATCTGCAACTCCAAAACGATAAGATGAAGGAGTATGATACAATATAACTGCAGTGGCTTTTTTTAATATTAAATCAATCCCCTCATTATGATAAGATTTATATAATCGATCAAAAACAGGCACATAGCGAAAAGTTCCAGGGAGAAATTTTCTTGTCAATGTTTTAACTAAAGGGAGAGTGAGTTTTTTTCTAGCAGACTCAAACACCTCTAAAGTGAACTCAGTTATTATTTTCAACTTCTCTGGTGATGTAATTACGGTATACGATATTTTTCTGCTATTACTCGCAGTTGGAGCACTGTGCGAAGCTTCTAAAATTTTATTGATTAATTCTTTAGGCACTGGTTTTTTAGAGAAAGCACGATTAGACCGGCGTGCTTTACATAACAGCATGAATTGTTCTTCTGTTGGATAATCTTCGTAATTGTAACTAGGTAACTTCGTTAGAGGAAAATAGTTATGACTTATTGACTCTGTGGGGCATATTGCAGCACAATGTCCACACTTAATACAAGTTTCTATATTGACTAAAGATATTTCTCCACCTTTACTTTTCTGTTCTAGTATTCTAGAAGGACATAGCTCCACACATTTTCCACACTTAATGCAAGTAGAAGAATCAACGGTTAGTTTTACTTTCATAGTAGTTCCTTTAATTTTATACGTAGTAAAAATAGTAAAATCCCAGTAATTTAATAGTAAAATGAAGGGATACTTCGTATTCCAAAAGAGGTTATTACCCTAGATGCATTCTCAATTTAAAACTGAAAGTAAATAAATGGTTGAATATCGGAACTTTTTATTTGTATAACTAAATAGATTAAGCCCAATAGTAAAAGCACCTTACCTAAAAAAGGCAACTTTACAACACATTTACAAGCCCACTCCTCCCATTTTTTAGGAGCAAAATGAAGAGCAAAACCCAAAAACATCAAAGTAAATACTAAAGGATAACCCTGTATTAATTGCTCAAAAATTTGTGGATGAAAAGCAGTGGCAATCTGGTTAATCATAACCATAGAGTTATCAAAGCTAATATTCCTAAAAAATATCCAGCAGAAGCAAACAAAGTGAAAGGTAACAACCCCTCCTAAAAACCTACGAACTCCTGTAGGATTATCTTTTCGCCCTCTTTTTGAAATATTCTCCATCCATAGCTTATGAAATACAAGAGCAACACCATGCAACAAACCCCATACCACAAAGTTCCATGAAGCCCCATGCCAAAGTCCGCCTAAAAACATTGTGATTATTAAATTTGCATATTGACGCAACTTTCCTTTTCTATTTCCACCTAAAGAAATATAGAGATAATCTTTTAACCAACTCGATAACGAAATATGCCATCTCCTCCAAAACTCAGTTATAGAAGCTGATTGATAGGGAGAATCGAAGTTAATATTGAAATGAAAACCTAACAGTAAAGCTAACCCAATAGCCATATCACTATATCCTGAAAAATCACAATAAATTTGTAAGGCATACCCATACACTCCCATTAAATTTTCCAAACCTGAATAAAGAGCAGGGTTATCAAAAATTCTTTCAACAAAGTTTACACTGATATAATCGGATAGGACGGCTTTTTTAAACAAACCACAAATAATAAAATAAACTCCTCGCCCAAACATCTCATTGGAGACAAAAAGTGGTTTTCGTATCTGAGGTAAAAAATCTCGTGCTCTAACAATAGGTCCTGCTACTAATTGTGGAAAAAAGGACACATAAAATGCATAATCTAACAGCTTATCTAATGGATCTATCTTCTTTCTATAAACATCGATAGTATAACTCATGGATTGAAATGTAAAAAAAGAAATCCCAACAGGAAGAAATAAATCAAAGGGCGTAAACTCTACACCACGCAAAGAAGATATAATTTCTCCAAAAAAGTTGGTGTACTTAAAATAACAAAGCAATCCCAAGTTTACGATGACACTTAATGCAACAAATGTTTTTCGTACTCCTTTACAAGTAGTTTTTCTCATCTGTTGTGCAATATAAAAGTCGGATACCGTAACAAGAGCCAATAAGAAAAAATAGACTCCACTACTTTTGTAATAAAAATAATATGAGAATAAAGTAACAAAAAGAATACGTGGTGTATCTTGTTTTTTTAACAGAACATAAACAACCATAAAGCCTAAAAAAAGCCACAAGAAAAAACCACTATTAAATATTAAAGGAGCCTTAGGATTGTACACAAAAAGCTCTAACAAACGATTTAAGTCTAGATCAGCGAATAACATATTCATTGTATTGTTTAATTAAAGCTTCATATAATAACTCTCCTTGTAATTGATACCCCTGCTCTAAAAAGTGAACATGATCAGGTCGCATTAATTGTGCAGAATACCAATTTACACAAGCTTTATCTTGCCCACCAGCCAATGCAAATAAGTCCCAAATTGGAATCTTTTTATCTTGTGCATACTTTTTTAACGTTTTCACCACATTACTTGTCATACTATTGACTGAGTAAACACGACGTCGATTTCTACCCCTATAACTAGTGTATGACCCTGGTGGTGTAGTCAACAAAATGGGTAAATCTTTATTCTCTCTTCGCAGTAAATGAATCAACTCATCTAACTGTTGTTCGTGTACAATAGATTGATACCTTCTGTTATGACTCTCATTCGTACCAAAAGAAAGAATTAAAAAATCGGGGTTCATCTCTTTAACCTGTCTAAGCCAACGCTCATTTGTAAAAGTAAAACAAGTGGCTCCATTAATTCCAAAACTCTTATACTCTACTTTATCACCAAAAACAACTTGTAATTTTTCTTTTACCGTATTAGGAAAAACTCGTCCTCGAATATGGCTATCTCCAATATGAACAATGCTAATAATTTGTTCACTCTTTCCTTCTTTAATACTCTTTAATTGATCAAATATAATCTTTAACTGACCTTCATCACCTGTAATTACATTTAACTCATTATCTATAAAAGGAAAACTAACAAATGTATTTAAAGCTATTGTATCTGCTGATAAATGCCATAACTTTAATGTTTCAGTCTCCTGTAAAGGCTCTTGATTATAAGCAATGGTAGGTAAAGCATCTTGTGCATAAATCGAATAAAAATCATAGAGAAACAAGATTAGAAAAAACAACACGCTACTCTTTCTCATATGCCTTTCTTTTATCGTATTGCTCTTTACCATAGATTAATGTTTCATATAAAATTTCGGCTAAATGCTTTCCTCCCCTAAAGTTAATATGGGTGTAATCATAGTTTGCTTTAGATGGATTATCGTGCACCAAAGAAGCCATACTTTCATCCCCCCCCATGGCCTCAAACAAATTCCAAAAAGCAATATTGCTTTTTGCAGCTATTTTTTGCTGATATCGAACCAGACTTTTTACCCCAGGCATTGTTTTAACATCACCTGTTTCTGTTTTATAATCTCTATCGCCTACACTAACCAACAACAAACCAGCTTCGGGAAAACACTTTTTAATATGCTCTACATTTGGAAGCATCATCTTATAATAGTAGTCATAATCTAAGTTATGCTCTGATGCAACATTAAGACCATATTGCAGAATGACTAAATCATAAGGACGAAGAGCATTGAACTCTTTTAGCATTTCAGCTGGAATTGACCGTAAACTAGTACCCGAACTTCCTCTTAAGGAAAAATTATCCAAAATAATACCTGAAGCCCCATCCATAGCTATACCATAGAAATAAGTAGAGTCACAACTTTCAACTGTCCATCTAACTCTCTCTATATTATCTTCTATTGTTAACTTATCTAACTTTTTACTCGCTGGAATATCATGAAAAATAGGTTCATTATGATTCACTTTTACACTTAAAGTCAAAGAATCATTATTCTTGAAATATATTGTAGAAAGATCTACAACCTCAAGATTTGAAGCATATTTACGCTGTCCCCGTAATTCAACATAAGCTCCCTCATAGGTAGGTCTGTAATAATGCCCGGAAACACCCTGCTTAGAATAATCAAAATAAACACTATCTGTAACAGTATGTGTATCCCATCCATCAAATCGATGATATACTGTAGGTCGAAAACCATAAACTAAAGAAGTTATAGGAACAAACCCAACTCCCTTTCCTCCATATTTGTTTTGTAACAATTCTCGTAAATCGGCTGTAAAAATATCAGCCTCAATAAATGAATCTCCAAATACTGCAATACGAACAGGTTCTTTATTCTCTATTTTTTGGCTCAAAGCCTCATAAAATAAAGACATACCTCTTTGGGTAGAATCACTATAATCTTCAATGCATATCATGCCTTTTTTACAACTATCTACAAACGCTGGCTTTGCCACTGAAGGCATTGGAATAGTATCAAGAAAAGAAGTAGAATCAATTACGACCTTTTCTTTTCGAATATCACCTAGTAAATCAACTTTACGCATTTGCTTATTAAAAATAGAGATAGAAGGCACATGATTCATTAGTAATAACCCCACTAGTACTACAACAATCAATGCAAGAGTATAGGATAAGTAGTTCTTCATTCTATTAGTTTCGATTAAACAAGAATAACAAAGATAGAAAAAATAGAATAAAAAAAGAGAGTGTAACACACATAAGGTATCACACTCTCTTCAATTCTAGTTCTTTTATTAAATGCTTTTTTCCACATCCCAAACAAAAGCCCTTAATCCTAACATCTCATAGGATTCATCTAGTCGTTTGAGTGCAGTTAAAAGACGATCTACTATTCCCTCTTCAACAACTGTTATAATAGCAGACCCCATAGCAGGCCATGCGTGGCTGCCATAATGCGGGTCACCTGTTTTAGAGCCTCGCCCTTGAACTCTTTCTACACGAGTAAATCCTCTACAATTTAAGCGATCTAGTATAGCCAGAATATTTTCATAGTGGGCTTGATCAAAAGTAATAAATACTGCTTTCATATCATTTATATCTTTCTTTTTCGACACTTTTAATTTATTCTTGAACAAAAGAGTCAATAGTTTGTGTTTGTCTTAATGACCTGCGTTGACGTACAATTCCAGTTCCTGCAAAAACACAGAATAATGTAGGAATTAATATCAAAGTTAAAATGGTAGATATTGCTAATCCACCAATAACCGATATAGCTAGTGGTCTCCACATTTCAGCACCTTGCCCTGTATCAACTGCCATAGGAACCATACCTAAAACTGTAGTACACGTTGTCATTAATACAGGACGCAACCTACTTTTACCAGCAGTAACAACAGAATTAATAACAGCCAATCCTCTTTCTCGACAAAGCTGGATATAATCAATTAACACAATACCATTTTTAACCACAATACCTATTAACATTATAGTACCGAGTAAACTCATAACACTTAATGTACTTCCAGTAAAATAGAGAGCTATTAATACTCCACTAAATGCAAATGGTAATGAGAACATAATAATAAACGGATAGGTCATAGACTCAAACTGAGCTGCCATTACAATAAACACAAGGATTATAATTAAAAGAGCCAATTCTGTCAATTCTAAAAACGAATCTTGTTGATCTTCAAAAGACCCTGCAATCTGAATATCAATCCCCATCGGTAACACCATCTCCTCTACTATAGATTGGCCTTTAGCAACAATATCACCTAAAGCAGCTCCCGAAATTACAGCAGAAACTGTAACAATACGTTCACGGTCTTTTCTTTCAATAGTNGGTGGAGCAAATCGCTCTACTACAGTACCCACATCTTTTATACGAACACCTTCACCTGCATTGTTATAAACCAATACATTTTCAAGAGACTCAACACTTGTTCTATATTCTGGAGCATAACGTACTCTAATATCATATTCCTCTCCATCCTCACGATAAATAGAAGCTAATGACCCATGAATACTATTCCTCAAATAGTTTCCAGCAGTTGCTAAATTTAACCCATGAATAGCCAATTTTTCTCTGTCAAAATCCACTTGATATTCTGGCTGATAATCGCTTCGACTAATGTTAACTTCCGCAACACCTGGCACCTCTAGAAGCTTTTGTCTTAACTCTTCTGATACATCGTTAGTAACATCAAAGTCATAACCATAAACTTCAAACTCAGCCGTCGGTTGACCGGATAAACCTGTTCGTGATCCTCCAAATATAACTTGAGATTTAACTAATTCAGGATATGCTTTAAGATCTTCACGCATATCATCACAAATGGCTTCCATATGCCTAGATCGATCGCCAGGTTCTTCTAATCGTATATTAAATGAAATAATATGAGTACCATTATCTTGCATTGAGGCAAATGTATTATCAGCACTAGCCTGACCAACAGTATAGTTAGTAGTGATAATTTCATCTTTGTATTTTTCGTGCCACAATGCAGTTAACTCTTGAGCTAACTCTTGAGCTACTTCAACACGCGTACCAATGGGAAGTTCTAAAGCTACACCAATACGAGAGTTATCTTGTGCTGGGAAGAACTCAGTACTAATTCCTTTTATTGCAAATAAACTAACTCCAAAAAATACTATACAAGCAATAACCACAATTGTACGATGACGCACAGACCAGTTTAACAACCATACATAACCACGATCTAATGCATCTAGACCTTTTATAATTGGACCAAAAAAAGTAGTATATAGTTTTGAGTCTTGTTGCTGACGACCTAGCATTTGAGCACACATCACAGGTGTTAATGCAAGTGAAACAAACATAGAAACCACCATAATAACACACATCATCCAACCTAGCTGCTTAAACATCACCCCAGTCATACCTGTAACCATTGTTAAAGGGAAGAATACGGCCAACATAGTCAATGTTGATGCAATAATTGACACAGCCACCTCATTCGTACCATGTATTGCTGCCTGTTTTGGATCAGATCCTCTCTCAATATGTGTTGTAACATTTTCTAATACTACAATGGCGTCATCCACCACCATACCAACAGCAATAGATAAAGACGACAGTGAAATTATATTTATAGTATTACCACTAACAGCCAAATATATAAATGATGCAATCAGTGACAGAGGTATAGTCACACAAATAATGACTGTTGCCCTCCACCTACCTAAGAATACAAACACTACAATAATAACAAATAAGAGAGCATACATTACCGTCTCTGCTAAGTTATTAATGGTATTCATAATGTTATCTGAAGTATCAATAATTACCCCCAGCTTAACATCAGAAGGTAAGTTCTCTTGTAATCGAGGTAAAGCCTCTGCTACTTTTTTTGAAATTTCAACAGAGTTCGCTCCCGTTTGCTTTTGAACGATTACCATTGCACCTTGATTCCCATTATTATAGGTCTCTTGTGCACGTTCTTCAACAGTATCGACAATACGAGCCACATCTGTTAGATAAATATTAGCCCCCTTATGCGATCCTACAACAATTTTACGCATTTCAGCGGGATCTTTAAATTCCCCTTCTACACGTAAAGCATATGTTTCATTTCCAACATCAAAATTACCCCCAGGGATATTTATGTTCTCAGCTCGAATAACAGAGCTAATTCCTTCAATAGTTAAACCATAAGCTTCTAACTTATTAGGGTCACAGTAAACTTGAATTTCTCGTTTAGGAGCACCCGATATAGACACAGAACCAACCCCTGGAATTCTAGCTAATGGATTAACCACCATATCATCTAGAATTTTATATAATGCACTTTGACTCTCTTTTGCTTCTACTGATAGAAGCACAATAGGAATCATATCTGTACTAAACTTAAAGAGTACAGGTGTTTCAGCATCATCAGGAAGATAAGATGTAATCAGGTCTAACTTATCTCGAACATCATTTGTTAATACATCAATATCTTCACCAAACTCAAACTCTAGTGTAATAACGGATATATTTTCAGCAGACTTTGATGATATATGCTTTAGATTACTAACCGAATTTAACGTGTTCTCTAACGGACGAGTCACATTATTCTCTATATCAGAAGCACTTGCCCCTTCATAGGAAGTCATCACCATTATGGTGTTGGTATCAATATCCGGATATAAATCGACAGGTAACTTTGATAAAGAAAATATACCTAAAATAACAACCGCTGCGAATATCAGCGATGTCATAATGGGCCTATTTACCGATCCTTCATATAAACTCATAATTTTATTCCTTTATTTATTCTTCAACTTCAACCTCTACACCATTGGTTAGCCTAGCTTGGCCACCAATAACAACTTGTGCTTGATCTTCTACTCCAGAAATCAGCTCATATTGGTCGCCCATACGACGTCCTAACTCTACTTTAGTATAGGTTACTTTTCCATTCTCATAAACATATACATAACGATCACCAGCTCCAATTTGCTTAACGATAGCAATATCAGGAACTACCACATGATCTTCCGTTCCAAAATTCATGGTAGCACGAGCAAACATACCAGGGCGAACTTTTTGCTTTAGATTTGGCAACTTTATTTCAACAGGGAATGTGCGAGTTGAGGGATCGACTGTTGGATAAATTAAACTCACTTTACCTTCAAATACTTCATCCTTATAAACATCTAATCGTATATCTACAGAAGCCCCTTTCTTAATTAATGGGAAGTATGATTCAGACACATTAATTACTATTTTTACAGGAGTAATTTGTTCGATAGACAATACAGGTGTAACTCCATCATATAAATCACCGTCATCATAATTTCTATCCGTTACAATTCCACTAATAGGGCTCAACAATGTGGTGTTTTCTAGTAAATTATTGTAGGATGATTCTTGAACTTCCATGGTCATTCTAGAAGCTTCCCACTCCGACTCAGATACACCACCAATCTTAAACAACTCATTTATACGATTGTATTCAGCTCTTTGATTCTCAAGTTGTAACTTAGATTGCACCAATTTAGTTTTATCCATGTAAACTAAGGTTTGACCTTTCTTCACATAATCACCTACCTCAACTAAGATGTTATCAATACGAACAGGAGACGCAGGAGCAATATTATTTTTTATATCAGCTTCTACTGTTGCTGTATATTCATATATCTGATCAACAGGACGTGCTGTAACCTTAGCTATTTTCACCTTAGGCTTTTCTTCTACAGCTGTTGTAGCTTTTTCTTTTTTACCTCCACCACAAGCAACTAACATAAATACTGCTAAAGCAGATAGTATTTGAAAACTTGTTCTCATTGTATTCATTCTCTTATTTTATTCCTTGTTTACATTTATATTATCAAATCCTAAGACTTTTTCTAAATCAGCTTTCGCAATTAAATAATCATAAATTGACTGATTGTAAGTGAGTTGAGATTCGGTTAGTGCCACTTCTGAGTCATTCAACTCTAAAATAGTTCCTTTGCCCACCTCGTAGCGTTTTTTTGCTATTTCGCGACCTTTTTCGGCTTGACGTACACTTTCGCGATTACTAACAACTTGCTCTGCACTAGCATCCATATTATCTTGATAGCTTCTAGCTTGCATATTTAATTGTCTTTCTATATCTGTGCGATTATAAGTTAATTGCTGCATTTGGATTTTTGTTTGCTTCACCTTAGTGAAATTACTTGCTTTAAATACAGGTATTGATAAAGTCAATCCAATAGTAGAGTATGGAAACCAATCGTACGATTTAAATCGAAATGTTTCACTCAACGTGGTATACATATAATTATAATGAGCAGCCAAAGTTGGCATAAAGTTGGTTCTCTCTAGTTGCAAACTTTTACTTAATAACTTCACATTTAAGTCCAACTGCTTTAGGTCTGAGTTAGCAGACAAATTAATTGAGTCTTTAACTAGTTGTTCTGAAAACAAGGTTTCTTCATAATCTTTCAGGTTGCCTAAAACCCCAATACATAGATTAGAACTCATTCCCATTAAAACTTTAAGTTGTAAAGAAGCAAGATTTACACCATTACGAGCTGATACTACAGAAGGTTTAAGGCTTCGCATTTGTACTTCAGCACGAATTTTATCATACTCGCTTACAGAACCTTGATCAAACTTCGCCTTAATTAAATTATAATTAGCCTCTGCTTGTGCATAGCTTTTCAACAAAACATTATAACTGTCTTGTGTAAGCAACAACTGATAGAACGCCTTAGTTACCTGATTTATTAAATCTAACCTTGAAGAACGAGCCTTTTCAACAGCAAGTTCAACATCAGCTTTAGTCAGGTTTATACTTTTATAAAGCGCAGGAGCAAAAATAGGCAAACTTACATTTACACCTCCAGTATATGAATTTTTTTGTCCCACCTCGATAACAGTAGATTGACCTTGAAAATCCATCGCCATAGTCTGTTTCTTTAGTGTTCTAGTATAAGATGCATCTAAAGAAACCTCTGGAAACAATCCAGCAAAAGCCTCAAAACGTGCCTCTTTCTTTAACTCGATTTCTTTTCCAGCTACTTTCATCGTCGGATTACTACTTAAAGCCACTTCTAATGATTGCTCTAAAGTTAAAAACAGAGTGTCAACTTGTGAAAGCTCTTTCTGAGCAAACACTGGATTCATAACTCCTATCATTAAAAGTATAAGCGAAATCTTATTCCCTAAAAATTTCATTTTTCTCATTTTGTTTATCTATTTTCTTTTTATACCTAAAGAGTTATTCATTTTCCAACTTGTATCACTTATAGGATTTTCCTTTAAAAAATCATCTAACATCTCATTACCTTTTGGTGTTACTATACCTCGTATATAAGTTAAAACAAAAGACTCATACACTTGAAGCATAGTAAATTTATAATTTCCCTCTGTTTTTAAGTAGATACGAAGCAAATCTCTAAATAATGTATTTACAACCACATAGTCTATGTCTTTTCTAAATAAGCCCTGGTCTACCCCCATCTTAAAAAACTTCAACTCATCATCAGCTTCCTTATCTCTACTTTCGACAACAATAGCATACACTTCTGGGTATTTTTTNACATCATCCCAAAATCGATTATTAATATGATGAAGTGCTTCTACCGAT
>JGI24708J26588_10002441_pt1 | contig 14043 bp, 14 predicted proteins | sample BioPla1DNA2_FD_26588 | JGI IMG/M metagenome (IMG submission 26588) | reverse complement strand
GTTCACACNTNNTCCGNTCTATCACGGCTGGTACAGTCAGCCAGTTTTCCCGGCAGGGTGGTGGATTCCAGGGAATTTTTGCGGCGAGCCAATTCCCGGGCTTTCCGGGCTGCTTCCCGGGCGCGGGCGGCACTGATGGCTTTTTCTACCAATCTCTTTGCCACAGCAGGGTTTTCCTCAAAATAAATACCCAGTTCTTCAAATAAAAAAGAATCAACCAGACCTCTAATCTCTGTATTGCCCAGTTTAGTTTTTGTCTGGCCTTCAAATTGAGGTTCCAGCATTTTTACACTGATGACTGCCGCCAGACCTTCCCGGACGTCTTCCCCGCTAATATTTTCATCACTTTCCTTTAAAAGATTTTTTTTGCGGGCGTAATCGTTAAAAACGCGCGTCAATGCCATTTTAAAACCGGCTTCATGGGTTCCGCCTTCATGGGTGCGGATATTATTGGCAAAAGAAAGAATGAGTTCACTATAGCCGGTATTATACTGGATAGCGATTTCTATCTGACTTCCTTCTTTTTCTGCCCGTTCCAGGTAGATAACTTTTTTGTGTAAAGGTTCTTTATTTTTATTCAGGTATTCAACAAAAGATTTAATACCGCCGTCATATTTATAAACTTCTTTCACAGGCTCTTTTTGACGCCTGTCCTCAAAAGTTATGCTGATACCCCGGTTGAGAAATGCCAATTCCCGCAGGCGCTGGGATAAGACTTCAAACTGGAAATCAAGTGTTTCAAAAATTGTACTGTCAGGTTTAAAGGTGACTTTAGTCCCGCTTTTGCGTTTTTTGCCCACNACTTGCAGATCAGTAACGGCAACTCCTCTTTCAAAACGCATAAAATAGATTTGCCCGTCACGGCTAATTTCCACTTCCAGCCATTCAGAAAGGGCGTTGACCACAGAGACGCCAACACCGTGTAAGCCGCCGGAAACTTTGTAACCTTCACCGCCAAATTTACCACCGGCGTGGAGCATAGTTAAAACTACTTCCACTGTAGGTTTTTTTACTTGCGGGTGCTCACCCACAGGTATACCGCGGCCATCATCAATGACGGTGACAATATTACCTTCTTGCAGGATGACTTGAATATTATCGCAAAAACCGGCCAGAGCCTCATCAATACTGTTATCAACCACTTCATAGACCAGGTGGTGCAGACCGCGAGGCCCGGTGGAACCAATATACATTCCCGGACGCTTGCGGACGGCTTCCAGTCCTTCAAGCACCTGAATCTGGCTTTCATCATAAGACTGATTTTTCAGTTCTTCTGCCAAAACTAGACCTCCCGTTCCTGCAAACTTAAGCGGTGCAAAGTCTTACTTGCACCATAAATTTTTTTCAAAACGTTTTTTTAATGTACCCGGAGCAATGGGGGAAAAAAACACCCCATTATTAGTGACAATAAAAGATTTGATCTCACCGGGATCATCCACAGTCGGAGCTGCTGTTTGCAAAAATTCTTTATTACACTGCTTTTCTTTAAGATTAAAATCAAAAATACCAATAATATCGGCTGCTGCAATTANGTCAGAACCACCAATATGCAAAAACATGAAATCCCCCCAATATTAGTTTATCCAAATTATTCCGTTTTACAGCGCAGGCAGTAAATTTCTTCCGTCGTGGTAACCATGGGTAAACCGCATTTTTTACAAGTAGGGTTGCCTTTTTTCAGAAACCATTTTTGTAGTTTTTTCTGGGTAATAAAAAATTTTTTCATACTTTGGGCCAGATCCCCGGGAAGTTTGGCTTCTTTAAAACCGGCTTCAATTCTTGCCAATTCTTCTTCCGTTAAATTTTCCCTGCGCCATGTTTCAGTTTTTTTCTTTGGCGCTTTTACCACTGAGGGTGTTTCTAAACTTCCCACCTGAAAACGGATATCTTTCAGGATATTTGTTTTCTGCCTCCGGTTAAGCTTATCCAGAATTTGCTTTTTTTGCAGCACTAAATGTTGGGCCCAAACAGAATCGCAGACGCGGACCAGTAAAACGCCTTGCCTCACGGCAATGGCTTTAGTTTTTTGAGCAATATATTCGCCCACCACTTCCGGCCAGCTGTCAAGAATAAACTGTGCTGTGATTTTTTGCGCATACGGTGCTTTCTTTAAAGTTTTCGCTAAAATTTCACTGATGGGGAGCATACGGTTTCACCTCACCCCGGTGAATGTAAAAAAACTTACCTGTAGGTAAATAAGAACCCAGATTTTCTGCAGATGTACCGGTGATAAATGTCTGAACACGACCGTCAATTGCTTCCACTAAACTTTTGCGGCGCAGTTCATCCAGTTCTGAGAAAACATCGTCAAGTAAAAGCAAGGGAAACTCTCCGCTTTCTCCTTTCAGGTATTCCATTTCCGCCAGTTTCAGTGCTAAAACGGCCGTACGCTGCTGGCCTTGTGAGGCATATAGACGCGAATTTATCCCGTTTATTTCCGGCAAAAGATCATCGCGATGGGGACCTACCAATGCTTGTTTAACTTTAGTTTCCTGTTTGTTTTTTTCTTTAATTGCCGCTAATAATGCTGCTTCTATTTCTGTTTCCTTGCTTTTTTCCGGCAAAAAAACGGCGCTCTGGTAAACCAGCTCCAGATTTTCTTCTCCTTGAGTAAGGCGGCGGTGTGCAAGTCTTGCCAAGAGGTTTAAGCGCCGTAACACAAATAAACGTCTGGTGATAATTTTTGCTCCCTGACGGGCCAATTGTTCATTCCAGCTTGCCAATTCTGGGGAAGCAAAAATTTTCTCACCGTATGTGCGTAAAAGTTGATTTTTTTGCCGTAAAATTTGTCCATACCGTTGTAATTCATATTCGTAAACAGGGGAAACTTTGCTAATGAGCCCGTCCAGGAAATTTCTTCTCTCCTGTGGAGCTCCTTTTATAATAGCCAGGTCTTCCGGCGTGAAAAGTACAGTAAGTAAGCGCCCCAAGTACTGTGATCTTTTCACAGCTTTACCACCGTAAAAATACGATTTTTTTGCCGGCTGTCGTGTTAGTCCGACCTGCAGCCTTTCCGTACTTTTTCTTTGCGTAACTAAAGTGGTAACCTGGCAGTTTTTTGCCTCCCAGCGAATTAATTCAGTTTCTCTTTGGGTACGAAAGGAGCGCCCTGAAGCCACAAAAACGATCGACTCCAGCAAATTAGTTTTGCCCTGGGCATTTGCGCCGAGAAAAATATTTAAATTCCGGTCTAAAGCAAGAGTCAAGGCTTTATAATTGCGGAAATTATGCAGGGCCAACTTTTCCATATGCAAGATTAATTCCACTTCCCTGTTTTACAACTTAATGGGTAGTACCAGGTACAGATAATTTGTATCTAAAGAATCCTTGAGAATACAAGGTTTATTGGGGCCGGTAATTTTCAGGTAACAATGATGTCCTTCAGTTATTTTCAGCATGTCCAAAAGGAAACGTACATTAAGAGCGATTTCCACACCTTCTCCCTCTAATTCCAGGGGGATACTTTCCTGGATTTTTCCCAGTTTGGAAGCGGCCCGGACAACCATGCTGCCGGCTCCTATGATCAGGTGGACAATATTGTTTTCTTCAGCTGAAAGCAGTGCCGCTCTTTCAATGGTTGCCAATAAGTTTTCTGTCTCGATGGTAGCTTCACCGATAAAATCCTGGGGAATTACTCTTTCCACATTGGGGAAATTCTCATCAATGAGACGGGTGGAAAAAATAATATCTTCAAACTGTAAAAAGAGCTGATTGCCGATGACGGCGGCTTGTACAACGGTTTCGTCATCAGGTAAAATCCTCAGCACTTCCTGCAGGCTTTTTGCCGGAACTAAAATTTCTCCCGGATTACTCATCTTTTCCAGTTGACACCGGGTAGCAGCCAAGCGGAAAGTATCTGAAGCTACCAGCTGTAAAAAACTATCCCGGAGTGTAAAAAGGACTCCGGTAAAGGCAGGTTTAGTTTCATCAACAGAAACGGCAAAAAGAGTTTGTCGTAAAGCACGGCGAAAATCTGTCGTTTTTACACTAAAAGCCAGTCTGGCTTGTTCGGGTTCAAAGGCAGGCAATTCCGGGTAGTCTTCAGCATTTAAGCCGTAAACTTCAAATTCAGCCTGTCCGCTAAGAATTTTGGTTAAGTAATTTTCCGGGTTAACGGTAAGACTAACCAAATCTCCCGGTAAACGGCGAATAATTTCCGTTATTTTTCCTGGCAGGACAACTTGTCCTTTTGCTTGGGTGTTAACATTCATCTGAGTGCGAATTCCCATTTCCAGATTAGTAGCTGTAAGGGAAAGACTTTGTCCGTCACAGGAAAATAACACACCCTCAACGGTGCTAACTGTGCTTCTGGTAGGCAGGGCTCTGGTGACAATTTGCAATTGCTGGGCTAAATCTTTCTGAGGAAGAGACAATTGCATTAACTTCACCCCTTTATTTTTCTCATCTTAAATACCTATGATTATTAATAATATTTATTCTTAGCCGTTATAGTAATAATGCTTGTGGATATTGTGGAAAATCAAGCCGCATAAGCATAGTATCGCTTGTTAATACTGGGGATTAAACTGTGAATATGTTGTTTTTTTCATACACAGCTTACACAAATCCACAAAGTTAGATTTTTTATACCCAATTTATCAAAAGAAACTACACAAAGTTATCCACAGGTTATTAACACTTGTTGATTTTTTCGATCAGCTGTTCGACGGTACTGCGTAACTGGTCATCCTTTTTGAGATCTTCCGAGATTTTTTTATGAGCATGCATAACTGTGGTATGATCGCGTCCGCCGAATTCTTCCCCTATCTTCGGAAGTGAAGCGTCCGTCAGTTCCCGTGATAAATACATGGCAATCTGGCGGGGAAAAGCAACATTTCTGGTGCGCTTTTTTGCTTTTAATTCTTCCACTTTCAGCGCAAAATGCTCGGCGGTAATTTTTTGAATCGTAGGAATGGTAATAACTTTAGTTTTATCTTTAGTGGAGAGTATACCTTTTAAAGCTTCCTGTGCCAGTTCCACATCAATATTTCTTGACTTTAAACTTGCATAAGCAATGACACGGATAAAAGCACCTTCCAGTTCACGGATATTGGTGTCAATATGATGGGCAAGATATAAAATGACATCATTGTCGATATTAAGCTTCTCCGAGTTTGCTTTTTTTTGTAAAATTGCAATTCTTGTTTCTAAATCAGGTGGTTGAATATCTGTGATCAGACCCCATTCAAAACGCGAACGCAGGCGATCTTCCAGCGTAGGTATTTCTTTGGGCGGTCTGTCACTGGAGATAATGATCTGTTTATTACTTTCATGTAAGGCGTTAAAAGTATGGAAAAATTCTTCCTGTGTTTGTTCTTTACCGGCTAAAAACTGAATATCATCAATGAGGAGCACGTCAATGGTACGGTATTTATTACGAAATTCAACGGTTTTATTGTCACGGATAGCACTAATAAACTCATTGGTGAATTTTTCCGAGGAAATATAGAGCACGCGGTAAGAAGGAATATTATTAATGACAAAATGACCAATGGCGTGCATCAAATGTGTTTTCCCCAAACCCACGCCGCCGTAAATAAAAAGCGGATTGTAAGCGCGGGCCGGTGCTTCCGCAACCGCCAGGGCAGCAGCATGGGCAAAGCGGTTACTGTTGCCGATGACAAAAGTCTCAAAAGTATATTTAGGATTAAGCCAGGAAGATGCGGGAATGGGAGTATGTTCAGAAAATTTTTGCGGTAAAGAAACTTCTTCTTCCACAATGAATTCTTCCTTTTTCTCCACAATGGCAGGTGTCACAAATTTAACCTGCATTTGATCATTATTGGTTACTTCTTTGAGATTATCTGTAATCAGTTCCACATAACGTCCTTGCAGCCAATCTTTTGTAAAATCGTTAGGTACACTGATAATAAAAGTATTATCCTGCAGGGAAACAGGTTTGGTTGTTTTTAACCAGGTTTCAAAACTTGGTTTACTGATTTTTTTTTCAATTTCATCTAAAGTTGCCTGCCAGACTTCCAGCAGTTGTTGTTCCATTATGTACCTCCCCCGTTATTTAGTTAGTTATCCACAGAAGTATAAGTGAAAAAATCGTTAATGAAAGTACTTATCCACAGATGAGGGATTTTGTCCACATTACTTGTGGATAAAATATAAAATAGCCTCAAAATAAGGCTTTTTGTTGGTTAAGTAGGGCATTTATTCACAATTGGTACAAAAAAAATTGTGTACATTGTGGATAATTTTTGGTAAAAGTATGATTTTACTGTCTTTAACATTAATCTTAACAAAATCCGGACGGTGCCGCAATAGTGATTGTGGATAAACTTCAAAAAGGCCGGAGTGATCAGGGGTTTTGCCCTTGGTTAGCTTGACATTAAAAAATGAAAAAGTTATAATCGGTTTGATATAGGCTTGGAAGATTTGGGGAGGTGTAACAGACCATGAAAAGAACTTACCAACCGAAAGTAAGAAAAAGAAAAAAATTGCACGGTTTTCGTAAGCGCATGTCAACTCCGGCCGGACGGGAAGTCATTAGAAGAAGACGGGCAAAAAGAAGAAGAAGACTTTCTGCGTAAATGTAATTAAATGAAAAAGAAAAGTAAAGAAGATTCGCGTCTTAGAAAAAATTATCAATATCAGACTGTGTTTAAATACGGCACCTCCATGGCAACGCGACGACTGGTAATGTATTTGTTTGCCAACCAAGAAAATGTGACACGTGCCGGATTTGTTGTGAGTAAAAAAGTAGGAAATGCTGTAACAAGGAATCGGGTGAAAAGATTGCTGAAAGAAAGTTACCGGCAACATGCCGGTAATATCAAGAACGGGTATGACCTGGTTTTTATAGCAAGGCCGACGGCGGCAAACATCCAATTTAGTCAGGCCGTAGAAGAAATGAAACGGTTATTAAAAAAAGCCGGCCTGATTCCGGTTACTCACAATAACAAAAAACCTGCACAAGCGAAAGCAGGTGAACAGGAATGAAAAGGCTAATACTTTTTTGTCTGCGTTTTTATCGCCGGTTTATCTCGCCGCTGAAAATGCCCACTTGTCGTTTTATTCCTTCCTGTTCTCAATATGCAATTGAAGCTGTGGAAGAATACGGTGTTATCAAAGGCATGTGGATGTCAGTATGTCGCCTCAGCCGTTGTCATCCATTCCATCCCGGCGGTTATGACCCCGTGGAGAAAAAAACAAAGGAGGCCCGTTCATGAGTGCAATCGTCAAGTTAATGAACAGTATACTACTGGCCATTAACGGTTTTACCCACAACTACGGCCTGTCAATTATTGTTTTAACCATTATCATAAAAATAATTACCTGGCCGTTAATGAGTAAACAATTGTCTTCAGCCAAAGCAATGCAGGAACTGCAGCCGGAGCTTAAAAAAATTCAGGAAAAGTATAAAAATGACCAGGCAAAATTAAATCAGGCCACGATGGAATTGTGGCAAAAGCATAATATTAACCCTTTGGCAGGTTGTCTTCCGTTACTAATTCAACTTCCAATTTTGTGGGCCATGTTTCAGGTTTTAAGATCGCCGGAAGGATTGACCGGAAGTACAATATTTTTAGGTATTGATATGCTGCAAGCACTGCGGACCGCAGAAGGTCTGCAGACCCATCCGGGCTACTGGATCTTAGTGATTGTATCTGCAGTAACAACTTTCCTTCAGCAAAAAGTGATGATGACCGACAATTCGCAAAAGGCAATGACTTTTATGATGCCTATTTTGCTGTTGTACTTCAGCATTAATTTTCAGTCTGGCCTTGTCCTTTATTGGGTTGTAAGTAACCTGCTTAGTTTGGGACAACATTTACTCATTAACCGGCGGCCAATGAAGGGAGCGGTTAGTGAAGAATGAGAGTAGTGGAAACCAGTGGCAAAACTGTGGAAGAAGCAGTAAACAAAGCATTGGCCGAATTATCATTATCCAGAGATCGCGTGGAAATAGAAGTCCTTGTTGAGCCAAGCAGCGGATTGTTTGGTCTTTTTGGTGCAAAACAAGCGCAAGTACGTGTGACGGAAATTGTGACACCAAAGGAATATATGTGTGATTTTTTAAAGAAAATAATTGAATTAATGAATATAGACGGCAAGATTGAGACGGAAGCAGAAGATGACATCATAAAAATGAATGTTACCGGCCAAAAAATGGGTATACTTATTGGTAAGCGCGGACAGACTTTAAATGCTTTACAATACCTGCTGAATGTCATTTACCATAAGAAATTTCCCGATCAGGAAGGGCGCCTGATCTTAGATGTGGAAAATTACCGGGCCAAAAGAGAAGAAACATTGCGTACACTGGCAGAAAATTTAGCGAAGAAAGCTGTCCGGACGCGCCGGGAAATAGTTTTAGAACCGATGACTCCACAAGAAAGAAGAATTATTCATACTGCTTTACAGGAACATCGTGCTGTTACTACTTTCAGTGAAGGTACTGAACCTTACAGAAAAGTAGTTATTGCGCCCAAATAAACAGACCGCCGCCCAAGAGGCGGTTTTTTTATCGGTAGGAAATTATATCAACCTTGATTTGTTTCTTTCCGATCTGTTACTTGACTGTTTTTGCAGTTGTAGTGAGGTGCAAAAAAATGATTGATGATACAATCGCTGCCATTTCCACACCGCCTGGGGAAGGCGGAATAGGTATTGTCCGCATCAGCGGTCCTGCTGCTTTTAGCATTGGCAGGCAAATTTTTTTATTTAAGCGTAAAAGAGAAAAGATAAAAAGCCATTATCTTTATTACGGGCATGTGGTTGACCCTAAAGATCAGACAGTTATTGACGAAGCTTTAATTAGTTTTATGCGGGCGCCGCACACGTATACAAAGGAAGATGTGGTGGAAGTTAACTGCCACGGCGGTATTATGCCGCTGGCAAAAACTTTGGAAGTTATTTTGGCCTGTGGTGCTCGTTTGGCAGAACCGGGAGAGTTTACACAACGCGCTTTTCTTAACGGGCGTTTGGATTTAGCTCAGGCAGAAGCGGTGATCCAAATTATCCGGGCCAAAACGGAAACTGCCATGCGCCTGGGGGTAAATCAGCTTTCGGGGGGACTATCGCAAAAAGTAAAAGCAATCCGTCAGACTTTATTGTCTCTGTTGGCACAGGTGGAAGCTTCCATTGATTTTCCGGAACATCAGGATGTGGAAGAAGTGGCCCGGGAAGAAATAGCAAGCAAAACTAAAGCAAGCCTGGCACAAATTGAGGAACTGCTGGCCACTGCCCATCACGGCCGCATCCTGCGCGAAGGTTTGCGTACTGTGATTGTGGGCAAGCCTAATGTGGGTAAAAGTTCGCTTTTAAATGCACTTTTGCGTGAGCAGCGGGCCATTGTCACCAATATTCCGGGAACGACGCGCGATGTGTTGGAGGAAAGTATTAATTTGGGCGGTATTGCTTTAACTATTACCGACACGGCGGGGATCCGTACCACTGAAGATGAAGTGGAAAAAATCGGGGTGGAACGTTCCCTGGCAGCTTTACAAACTGCCGATTTAATCCTCTTTGTAGTGGATAGTTCCCAGGAATTCAGCCGCGATGAGGAGGAGATCTGGCAGGAAATTGCCACTAAACCCTGTATTGTTATTGCCAATAAGATAGACCTGCTGACAGAACCGCAAGAAAAACTTGCTCTTTTGGCGGAGCAGTTTCAGCCGAAACAAATTGTGGCCATGTCTTTGCTCTATAATGAAGGCATTGGCGAACTGGAGGAAGCAATTAAGGCGGAAATTTTTCAAGGAAAAGTGCCGGCTGTTGAGTCAGCCATGGTTACTTCAACGCGCCATAAAGATGCTTTACGCAGGGCAAAAGAAGCACTTTTAGACTTGACCGGTGCCGTGAAAGCCGGTGTGGCGGTGGATCTTCTGGCCATCGATCTGCATACGGCCGTGGAAAATTTGGGTGAAATTACAGGCGAAGCGGTAAGTGCCGATTTAACCAGAGAAATTTTTAGTACCTTCTGTATAGGTAAGTAGAAAAACGAGGTGTGCCCCAGTGACATATTTTGCAGGTGAATATGATGTAATTGTAATTGGAGCCGGACATGCCGGTTGTGAAGCTGCTTTGGCCGCAGCCCGGCTGGGCTGTAAGACATTGCTTTTAACCATCAATCTTGATGCTGTGGCACTGATGCCCTGCAATCCTGCCATTGGCGGCCCGGCCAAAGGACATCTGGTGCGGGAGATAGATGCTCTGGGCGGGGAAATGGCGAAAAATATTGATAAAACTAAAATCCAAATCCGCATGCTGAATACGGCAAAGGGTCCGGCTGTCCGTGCCCTGCGGGCACAAGCAGACAAATTTTTATACCAGTGGGAGATGCGCCGCACCCTGGAAAATACGCCAAATTTGCATTTACAGCAGACCATGGTGGAGCGAATACTGGTGCGCGGAGGGCGTGTAACAGGCGTGGTGACACGGACAGGAGCGGAATATGCGGCCCAGGCCGTAGTTTTAACATCGGGAACATATTTGTGCGGGCGGATTATTATCGGTCAACTGCACTATCGCGGCGGTCCCAACGGGCAACTGGCCAGTACGCAGCTTTCAGGCTCTTTAAAACAACTGGGGCTGGAATTAATGCGTTTTAAAACCGGGACTCCGGCCAGAATTCATCGCGATTCCATAGATTTCAGCAAAACAATCATGCAGCCCGGAGATGAAAAAAATTATCATTTTTCTTTTCTTGCCGACGAACTGCCGCTGCGAGAGGAAGAACAAATCCCCTGCTGGCTAACGCATACCACGGAAGAAACGCATCAAATCATTTTAGATAACTTACACCGCTCCCCTCTTTATTCCGGCGAGATTGAAGGGGTAGGACCGCGCTACTGTCCTTCCATTGAGGATAAAGTGGTACGCTTTCGGGACCGTCCTTCACATCAGGTATTTTTGGAACCGGAGGGACGCCATACGGCCGAGTATTATGTACAGGGCATGTCAACCAGCTTGCCGGAAGATGTGCAGCTGGCCATGTTAAAGACCATCCCGGGGTTGGAAAATGTTAAAATCTTGCGCCCAGGTTATGCCATTGAATATGATTGCATTGATCCGCGCCAGTTAAAACCGACTTTAGAAATGAAAGCTGTGGAAGGTTTATACAGTGCCGGGCAAATTAACGGTTCTTCCGGGTATGAAGAAGCTGCGGCCCAGGGTCTTGTGGCCGGTATTAATGCTGTACTCAAAATCCGCGGTGAGGAACAATTAATCCTGGATCGTTCCATGGCTTATATCGGGGTGCTGATAGATGATTTAGTCACCAAAGGCACACCTGAACCTTACCGGATGATGACAAGCCGGGCTGAGTACCGCTTATTGCTACGACATGATAATGCCGATTTACGCTTAACGCCCCTTGGCGCCGGGATAGGCCTGATTTCACCGGCACGCTGGGCAAAATTTACGGCAAAAAAGGAGCAGATTGCCGCGGAACGCAAACGCCTGGAAACAACCCGCATCCCTGCCTCTGACCGGGTGAATGCAAAACTGATCAGTTTAGGTACAAGGCCTTTAGAGCAGCCGGTGACGGCGGCACAGTTGCTAAAGCGCCATGAGATAAGCTATGAAGATATTTTAGAATTTTTAGGGGAAGAAAAAAGTCTCTCTTTAGAGGTGGCGGAACAGGTGGAAATTCAAATCAAGTATGAAGGCTACATTGTCAAACAGCAACAGCAAATAGAAAAGTTTAAGAAAATGGAAAGTAAACTTTTACCGGAAGATTTTCCTTACCTGGAGCTGGAAGGAATCTCCCGTGAAGCGGCGGAAAAACTGGCAAAAATTAAACCGCGCTCTGTAGGACAAGCCGGCCGTATTTCCGGTGTTTCCCCGGCTGATCTTGCTGTTTTGCTGGTTTATTTGGAACAAAACAGGCGGGGGCGCCGTGATGGATAAGTTTTTTACTACTGCCAGCGGTTTACCCTTTAATTTAGATACTAAAACAAGGCAGCAATTCAAGCAGTATGCCGGGTTGCTGCAACAAAAAAATAAAGAAGTAAATCTTACCCGGATCACAGCTTTAGACGAGATTTATATAAAACATTTTTGGGATTCACTGGCCCTTTGCGTGAAAATGCCTGCTTTGGCCGCTACGGTCCTGGATGTGGGCAGTGGGGCCGGTTTGCCGGGAATTCCGTTAAAACTGGCTATGCCCAAGCTAAAATTGACACTGGTGGATTCGCTGCAAAAAAGAGTTTCTTTTTTACAGGAAGTGGCTGCCGCTTTGGCTTTAAAAGATGTGAGTGTGATTCATGCCCGGGCCGAAGATTTGGCTCGGGAGAAAAGATTTCGTGCACAATTTCCCCTGGTGGTTTCACGGGCAGTGGCCCGCTTAAATGTTTTAGCGGAATTATGCCTGCCATTTGTGCAGGCAGGTGGGGTTTTTGTGGCTTATAAAGGGCCGGAAGCCAGGCAGGAAGCAGAAGAAGCCCGTTTTGCCCTGGAAGAATTGGGGGGTAGGATTACTGAAATCTGGGATTATCAATTGCCGCAACAGATGGGAGAGCGTACTTTAATTTTTGTACAAAAAGAAAGGCCTACCCCGGAAAAATATCCGCGGCGGGCCGGAATACCGGCCAAAAGGCCTTTAGTGTAAAACCAAAACAAAAAACGCCGTACCGGTCTAAAATACAGATCGTGACGGCGTTTTTTTAGCGGAAAAATTATGCTATCAATCTATTTTGCGGGAAATACTTAAATTTATGGAAGGATATACCTTTGGAGTGTCGAATAATTCAGCGTAAAAGAATGGATTAAAGGAGGTATATTAAATGGGAGAAGATTGGAGAATATTGATGGATCTTGAAGATAAGCGTTATCCCCAGGATCAGATACATAATATACCGATAAAAAATATTCGACCTAACCCTTACCAACCGCGCAAGGATTTTGAGCCGGAAAAAATCGCTGAGTTAATGCAGTCAATTAGAACATATGGTCTTTTGCAGCCTGTTATTGTGCGTAAGACAGAAGCTGGTTTTGAACTGGTGGCGGGGGAGAGACGCTTACGTGCCTGCCGGCAGCTGGGATGGACAGAAATACCGGTTGTGATTAAAGAATTTTCTGAAAATGCCATGGCTACTGTTGCTTTAATTGAAAATTTACAGCGAGAGAATCTTTCTTATTTTGAGGAGGCTGCCGGTTATGAAAGATTATTGCGTGAATTTAATTTAACCCAAGAAGTACTGGCTCAGCGTATCGGCAAAAGCCAGTCCACCATTGCCAATAAATTACGCTTATTAAAATTACCCCCCAAAATAAAGGAAAAATTAATTATACATGAGCTGACGGAAAGACATGCCAGGGCGCTTTTGAAACTGCCTACAGAAGAGGCGCAGGAAATAATTTTGCGCGAAATCTGCAATTTAGGTTACACAGTGAAACAAACGGAACAAAGAGTTGCCTCTTTCCTGCAACAGTGGGAAAAACCCCAAAAAGAAAGAAAAAAAGTTATTATCAGAGATATTCGTATCTTTTTAAATACTGTTCGCCAAGCGGTGACACTTTTGGAATCCGGCGGTTTAGGTCCTAAACTGAAGGAAAAAGACCTGGGTGATTTTTTGGAAATCACCATCACTATTCCTAAAAACAAAAAAGACTCGTCAAAGCAAGCAGGAGAAAAAGCAGGAAATAATATTTCCCAGGCAATGAGCAGGTAAAACTGTTCCTGCCTGCAGTTACAGCACTTACAGGCAAAAAGGGGAAACCATTATTCAACAAAAACTCCGCTTTTTCTGCAGGGATTAAACTTTTCAGACGCGAATATGTAAAATACTGCAGAGAGCGAGGTGTAATCATGACTCGTGTCATAGCTGTGGCGAATCAAAAAGGTGGAGTAGGAAAAACAACAACTGCTGTGAATTTAAGCGCCTGTTTAGCTACTTTCAAAAAGAAAGTTCTCTTGATGGATGTAGATCCGCAGGGGAATGCCACCAGCGGGGTGGGTTTGGAAAAAAGAGAAATTAAAACTTGTGTTTACGACGCATTAATTAANGAACTTCCTTTACGGAATATTATTCGTAAAACGCAAATCAAAGGACTGGATGTGGTGCCGGCCACTATTCAGCTGGCCGGTGC
>JGI24708J26588_10002440_pt1 | contig 14044 bp, 13 predicted proteins | sample BioPla1DNA2_FD_26588 | JGI IMG/M metagenome (IMG submission 26588) | reverse complement strand
ATAAAACTACTTTATATCAAATGGAACTGGATTTCAGAACAATTGATTGTGGTATGTGCTATGTGATTCAATGTGAAGATGGAAGTTTCTTTATCATCGATAGTGCCCATATGAATTCAACCAATGATCATATACGGCTGTATCAACTACTTCGGCGTCTCACCCCAAAGGAGAAGCCCATTATTATTGCCGGTTGGTTCTTCAGCCACGCACATCAGGATCATATTTGTAAGTTCATGGACTTTATAGATGCAGGCTTCACTGATTGTATCATCGAAGGCCTCTATTACAATTTCCCCTCATTGTCAGCCCCTGGTCACGAGAACTGGAAGGCAGATGACAGTAAGACTATTCGAGAATTCTTTGCTTTGGTAGAGAAGCATACTGAGATTCCTCGTTTCAAATTACATACAGGACAGCGTTTCTATATCCGTAACCTTCAATTTGAGGTACTAGCTACCCATGAAGACTTACATCCGCAACCGATTACCCGTTATAATGACTCTTCGACGATACTTCTTATGACCGTAGATGGGTGTAAAACTTTATTCTTGGGAGATTCCAATGTAGCGGAATCCACCATCCTTGTTGCCCGTTATGGTTCCTATATGAAATCCGATATAGTACAGGTAGCCCACCATGGATACAATGGATATAATGTAGGCATCTACTATTGTGCCCAGGCCAAGGTTGCTCTATATTCAACTCCTCAAAGTAGATACGAGGCAGATAAATCCAGTGAGGCAAATAAAACAATCCATAACATTAGTGATGAAATCTATGTTGCAAGTAATGGTACCGTTGCCCTTCCTCTTCCTTATTCACCTAATACTGCCATTACCTTTACTAAAGAAATTACCGAATAGAATATTATATTAGGAAAGTTAAAGATGGGGCATCGCATATTTCATGCGGTTGCCCCATTACTCTTAGCCTTATGGATCATTAAACCTCTTTGGTTCGGAACTAAGCCCGGCTAATCATATTATGTTAAGTAACTTCATATATTCATAGGCGATAATGCCATGACCTGTTTGCGTTGGATGTACACCATCTGCTGCTATCCTCTCTTTCTGTATTCCTTTGCTAAGATAGCTATGCAGGATTCCTTCCACCGGNAAATAATAGTCTGCATATTCCAGTGCGAGCTCTCGGACTGCCCTGATAACCGGATCAAGTGTATCATACCATTGTCTTCTGTCTTCCAGGGTATCCAGCACAAATGGCTCAAGNATCATAATNTTTGTATNCGGGNAATCTCTTTTAATAGAACTTAACACCTTCCTATAATTTACTTTGAATTGCTCGGTACTGGTCGGATCATTACTATCAAACTTTCTCCAAACATCATTAATACCTATCATAATTGATATAAAGTCTGGNCNAATATCCCTGATGTCTTTCTCATACCGCTCTAATAAATCCTTNGATCGATCCCCAGATACTCCTTTATTAATAAAGGTTACATTATGTTCAGGAAACAGGTTGTTGTAAATTTCAACAATTTTGTTNGCATAGCCATTACCTAAGCTCTTTTCATCATCTCTGTTTCTACCGCAATCTGTAATCGAATCTCCCTGAAACAGAACAACCTGCCCATCTTCCCAAAAACGTTGCATTCTTTACATCCCTTTCTAAAATATATATTTTATTAAAACTTATAAGCCTGATACAATTCAGGGAGTCAAGGAAGCCACTTCCCGAGTTGTATCATTCCCATAATGCATTTATAACTCATTTTATACAGTATAGCAATATGTAATATCTCTACTGCTACAACAAGACTAGAATGCATAAAAGAGAACCTTAAGGTTCTCTTTTTATATAAATCTAATTTATAAACGGACTTTGCTATTATCTACTACTTTTAATCGTACTTTTGCTCGTGTTAGTTTATTTCTAGCTACTTCTTTTCTATGATCGCTAGCATTAGCGGATGATAGAATACCTTCCGCCTGTGTTTTAGCAATTTTAGCTCGATCATAGTCAATATTTTCAGCCCATTCAAAGGTGGTTGCAGCAATAAGGACTTGTTCCTTTGTTACTGTTAATATTCCGCCAACACAAGCTGCTCGTCGTATTTGATCCGCACCTTCTACATAAACCCTGCACTCTCCTGCACCAATTGCTGTAACATATGGTATATGCCCTGCTAGAATTGATACTTCTCCGTCGATCGTTCGCAGAGAAACTTGCCTTGCTTCTCCATCGAAAAACAATCCATCCAATGATACGATTTTTAGATGAAAACTGCTCATAGGCTATTCCTTTCTTGCTTTCTCAATCGCCTCGTCGATGGTTCCTACGAATAGGAATGCTGATTCTGGTAAATCGTCATGTTTACCTTCAATAATTTCTTTAAAACCACGAATCGTTTCCTTCAGTGGTACATATTTACCTTGCATTCCCGTAAACTGTTCTGCAACAGAGAAAGGCTGGCTTAAGAAACGTTGAATCTTTCTTGCACGAGATACAATCTGCTTATCTTCTTCACTTAATTCATCCATACCCATAATCGCAATAATATCTTGCAATTCCTTGTATCTTTGTAGTATACTTTGTACCTTTCTAGCAGTCTCGTAATGTTCTTTTCCTACAACGTCCGGGGAAAGTATACGGCTAGAAGAGTCCAATGGATCAACCGCTGGATAAATACCCAATGAAGCTATATTTCTACTTAATACAGTAGTTGCATCCAAATGTGCGAAAGTAGTTGCTGGTGCTGGGTCTGTTAAATCATCCGCTGGTACATATACCGCTTGTACAGAAGTAATAGAACCATGCTTCGTAGATGTAATACGTTCCTGTAAGGCTCCCATCTCTGTAGCAAGGGTAGGTTGATAACCAACCGCCGATGGCATACGCCCTAGAAGTGCAGACACCTCACTACCCGCCTGTGTAAAGCGGAAAATATTATCGATAAATAATAGAACATCCTGTCCTTCACGATCACGGAAATATTCCGCCATGGTAAGACCCGACAAGCCAACTCGCATACGAGCTCCCGGCGGTTCATTCATCTGTCCATAGACCAGCGCTGTCTTGTCAAGAACACCGGATTCCTTCATTTCATTATATAGATCGTTCCCTTCACGGGTTCTTTCTCCAACACCTGTAAACACGGAAAGTCCACCATGTTGTTTTGCAATGTTATTAATAAGTTCCATAATCAGAACGGTCTTACCAACACCAGCACCTCCGAATAACCCAATTTTACCACCCTTTGAATATGGGCAGATAAGGTCCACCACCTTAATACCGGTTTCAAATATTTCTGTTGTGGTTTCCTGCTCATCATAAGCAGGAGCTGGGCGGTGAATTGGCCAACGCTCTTCTACTTTAGGACTTTCTATATTATCGATTGGATCTCCTAGAAGGTTAAAAACTCTACCTAAAGTTTCTTTACCAACGGGAACACTAATCGGTGCCCCGGTATCAATCGCTTCAATTCCTCTAGGCAATCCATCCGTACTACTCATTGCAATACACCGAACAACATTATCGCCAATGTGTTGTGCTACTTCTAGAACAATTTTTCTTTCGTTATAGTTGATCTCGATTGCATTTAAAAGTTCAGGAAGGTGTCCATCATCAAATTTTATATCTAAAACAGGACCTATCACCTGTGTAACAATACCTATGTTCTTGTCCACATCTATCACTCCTTTCTATATTCGTATTACATGCCACTACCCGCGACAATTTCCGTAATTTCTTGAGTTATTGCCCCTTGTCGGGCACGATTATATTTAAGACTTAAGTCATCAATCATTTCCTCTGCGTTCTTTGTTGCTGATTCCATTGCCGTACGACGTGCACCAAATTCACTGGTCAAACTTTCATTCACAGCTCCCCATAGCATGCCGGTAACAAAGCTAGGAACTATCGAATGAAACACTGCGTTACTACTGGGTTCAAATAGAATATAATCATTACTTGCTTCCACTGGATTCTCGCAAATGTTACGGTCAATTGGCAGCAATTTCATAATAACCGGTTGCTGACTTAAAGCAGATAAAAACTCTGTGTACACAATATATACTTCGTCGAACTCCTGCTTTAAGAAACCTTCCGTAAGTACATCCGCAATTTCATGACAATTGCCAACATCTATATCCTCCACATAAGCAAAATCATCGGATATAATTTCATAGCCTTTACGCTCATAAAAGTCTAGGGAGCGTTTACCAATTGGAAGAACACACACTTTCTTACCAAGCATCTCTTCATTAGCAAATCTTAATAAATTGCCATTATATCCACCAGCGAGACCTCGATCTCCTGCAATAACAACAAAGCAACTTTTTTTAACATCTCTAGGCATAAGATAAACAGAACTTGTATCTATATTCCTTGCAATAATATCGCACATGGCAGATAGAATCGAGGATTGATAGAGACGGCTTTTTTTAATACGTTCCTTTGCCTTCGTTAATTTTGAAGTGGCGACTAATTCCATTGCTTTCGTAATCTGCTTTGTACTCTTTATACTCTTAATTCTAAGGTTAATATCCTTCATGGAAGAACCAGCCAAGACATTCGCCTCCTTCCAGTTTAACGGTTTTCAATAAATTTCTTTGTAAAATTCTTAATAGCTTTATCTAATTTTTGTTTATTCTCCTCGTCCAAACTTTTGCCACTGCGTATAAAGGCCAACAAGTCTTCATGGTAGGAGGTAAGCTCAAAGAATAATTCTTTCTCATATTCCTTAATATCACTTACTTCTATCTCACCCAGATAGTTATTGACCACAGCATAGATAATCGCTACTTGAAGTTCCACTGGAACAGGTGAATTACGATCCTGTTTAAGAACCTCTACAATTCTTTCTCCCTGATCAAGACGGGCTTTGGTATCTTTATCAAGGTCAGAACCAAACTGGGCAAAGCTTTGTAACTCTCTATATTGTGAATACAATAACTTAAGCGTCCCTGATACTTGTTTCATTGCTTTAATCTGTGCCGAACCACCAACACGGCTTACCGATATACCAGGGTTTACCGCTGGCATTATTCCAGCATTGAAAAGCTCACTCTCCAAGAAGATTTGCCCATCCGTAATCGAAATAACATTCGTTGGGATATAAGCAGACACATCCCCTGCTTGCGTTTCAATAATTGGCAAGGCAGTAAGGGATCCTCCACCATATTCTGGAGCAAGACGAGCCGCCCGCTCTAATAGACGGCTATGCAAATAGAACACGTCACCCGGATAAGCCTCACGACCTGGTGGACGACGAATTAATAATGATAATGTTCGATAAGCGACCGCATGCTTTGATAAATCATCATATACAATCAATACATCTTTCCCTTGGTGCATAAAATATTCGCCCATAGTACATCCGGAATAAGGTGCAATGTATTGTAGAGGTGCAAGATCACTAGCTGTAGAACTTACTACGATAGTATAATCCATCGCACCAGCACGGGTTAATGTTTCTACCAACTGAGAAACGGTAGAGTTCTTCTGTCCGATTGCAACATAGATACATATAACATCCTTACCCTTTTGATTAATTATAGTATCCGTCGCAATTACGGTTTTACCAGTTTGTCTGTCACCAATGATAAGTTCACGCTGGCCTCTTCCGATTGGAATCATACTGTCAATAGCTTTAATTCCCGTTTGAAGAGGTACACTAACAGATTTTCTTTCAATAATTCCTGGCGCTTGTGATTCAATAGGTCGAACTTCTGTAGTATCAATAGGCCCTTTCCCATCAACAGGCTGGCCAAGTGCGTTTACAACACGACCGATGAGCGCTTCGCCAACTGGAACTGACACAACCTGACCAGTTCGCTTAACCAAGTCACCTTCCTTGATCCCCATATCACTACCAAGAAGAACAATAGAAACAAATTCCTCTTCCAGGTTTAGTGCCATTCCATAAATGCCATTTGAAAATTCAATCAGCTCATTGGATACGCAATTGTCTAGTCCATAGGCTCTGGCAATACCATCACCCACGGTAACAATGGTGCCAGTTTCACTTTGTTCAATTTTATTCTCATAATTTTTTATTTGCGCCTTTATTAGGCTACTTATTTCTTCAATATTCATTCATCAGACCTCCGCTACTGAATAGTCTGCATTTTTTAAGTTAAGCTGCAGTTTTTGAAATCTATTTTTAATACTTGCGTCAATCATTCGACCTAGATATTCTAAACGAATACCACCGATACAGGATGGATCAATTATATTATCCAAAAGTATCGTTTTATTCATTGATTTCTCTAATTTTTCTATGATTCGCTTTCTCTGATTCTCATTTAATTCCACTGCACTTATAACAGTAACAGGCAATATGTTTTTACTAATATAATATTGCTTCCTGTACTCTTTAAAAATTTGTGAAACATATGAAACTTGTTTTTTCTCAACAAGAATTTTTAGCAAAGAAAGCAGATAGGATTGGACTCTATTTTTAAATACATTATCGATTACTTTAATACGATCTAAAATAGGAATTCTAGGGTTTAATAATAGTTTCGTAAAATCCGGATTATCTTCAAAAATCCTAACCACTTCATCAAACTCTATATTGATTTTTTCCTCAAGTCCCTCCTCAAGGGCAAGTTCAAACAATGCATATCCGTAATCCATCGCTTTACTCATACGCGCTCACCCAACTTTTCTATGGCATCATCGATTAGGTTTTCATGAACTGCTTCATTTATTTCTTTTTCAACTACCTGCTGCGCCAAATCAATAACGATTTCAACAATATCGTCTTTGATATCATCAACCGCTTTCTTTTTAGCAAGTAAGATATCAGTCTCTGCTTTTCTCTTACGATTTTCTGCTTCTACGGTAGCTTCATTAATAATTTCTTCACTACGACTTTCAGCACGCTCAGTAGCTGTCTTGATCATCAAATCCGTTTCTGTCTTAACGTTCTTTAATTTTTCTTCATATATATTCTTATTCGCGTCAGCTTCTGAACGCAACTGTTCTGCATCGGAGTAAATATTATCTACCTCCTCCGCTCGTTTTTCCAGGATATCATTGACAGGTTTGAATAAGAATTTTTTAACTATCAGAAATAGAATCAATAAATTTCCGATTCCCATCAAAACAGACCAAATATTGACAGATAAAAACTCTAATGTTTCAGGCATTCTCATTTCCTCTTTTCTTAACGTTTATGACTATTATACGAAGACCCAGACATTGCCTGTGTTCTTTCGTTAAACTAATACGTTAAAATTATAGTTTGCCAATAAATAGACCTGGTGCAACGAAAATAAGTAGCATGGCAATAATAAGACTGTAAAGACCGGTTGTTTCAGCAACAGCACAACCCATTAACATGGTAGTTGTAACATCACCTTTAGATTCTGGCTGACGACCAATCGCTTCACAAGCCTTACCAACCGCATAACCTTCACCGATACCAGGGCCAATACCGCCAAACATTGAGATACCTGCTCCAATTGCACATGCTGCCATAATGATTGCTCTTTCCATAATATATACCTCCGTATTTAAGTTTTAATTTTATGTTATAAGTTTTACATATCAGTATTATTATATATTTTCTTTCTTATATCTGTAATTATTTATTATCTGTGATTATTTATTAGCAGTTAAAATTAAAATATTAACTCTCCTTTGCTTCCTGTGCTATATAGAGTACAGTTAACATACAGAAGATAAAAGATTGTAACACACCACTAAACAAATCAAAATAGATTGATAATATTGCAGGTAGCCCAAGTTGCAGTATAGGTATACCTGATAACGCACCTGGTAACCATTGTAACACCACCGAACTTAGCCATGCTAGTGCTGCATATACAAGAGTTGATATTACCACTCCTGTTGAAATATTACCAAACATACGAATGGCCATAGAAATTGGAGTGGAAAATTCTCCAATAACATTAAATGGTGCTAATACAAAGATGGGTTCTGTAAGTCCCTTTAGATAACCTTTTAAACCATTCATTTTTAGTTTAAAATACATAATCAACACAAAAGTAACTGTCGCCCACCCCAAGGTTGTACTCAAATCTGCGGTTGGGGGGTATAGCCCAAACAAACCGCTTAAACTACATAGTAATGACAAGGAGAATAATGCTCCAATAAAGGGAGCGAAACTTTTAAAGCTCTTGCCCATATTTGTCACCACAAATTTATTCGCCATGGAAACTAAATATTCTGCAACAACTTGCCTTTTTCCTGAAGGCCTAATCTTCAAATCACGAGTTAACCACTTACATAGTAAAGCAATAACCAACATTATTATCCACATATTAACTTGTGTTTCTGTGATTAATATACCGAATGGTAAACGTAAATATATTTTTGCTCCAGTTATCTCTACATTCATTCTGCATCACCTCGCTTCGTACGCCATTCTTTTCTAAAAATCCCACCAAAAGCTATTATAATCCTTGGATAAACAATTGCTATTAATATTGGCAACCAATGAAAAATTTCATAATTAATTGAAATATACATACCAATACCTACGAGAAGTAAAAGAAGCAATTGTCTTGTGGAATATGAAGCTTGCATTTTTCTTTTTGCCGCATTCTGATCATCCATATCTGCTATTTTTTGGACTGTAAGCCCCATTAAGAAGAAGTTAAGAAGTGCGATCGCGCCTCCATAGATAGAACCAAACAATACTGCTAAACTATATTTGCCCAAAATTAAGAAACCAATTTGCGTAATCACACTACATATGATAATCCCGATCGCAATGTTTTTCGTTTCTCTTTTTACAACCTCATTAACTTTCATGCAATATTATCCTTTCATAAATAGTGACTAATTATTATCTTTCAATAATTTTTCGCTAATATAATTATTTATTGTGGTCATTTGAGAATGTATGCTCTAAAATAGATATGAAATTCAGTATATTTTTTGTAAATATCGTAATAATTATTACGATAATCACCTGACACTTAGAAAAAAGAGGTGAAAATCTTATTTAAGAAGTTTTCACCCTCCAAAAAATCCGATATATTTTGCAAGCATTATTAAAATATTCTTATCTAAAAACATTTATAATCCTAACATATTTTAGTATTATAGTCAATGACAGGAAGATTCAAAAGATAACTTTTTTACCAATAATTCACTTCCTTTTCGTCTTACTTCTATTAGATTATTTGGTCATCCTTCCATAAAAAACAGAGTATTCCATTCTTACCATATTACAAAAAACAACCGGTACAAGCTGCAATAATCAGCAGATACCGGTTGTTTTTAGTTTATATATACATCATCCATTGGTGGGGGACGCATAACTATATTGAAATTATAGAAGGATTCTTTTTCTACTTATACCATCTCCATGGATAATCACTGCAGTTTCTGCTTTATGTAAACTGCCTGTTTCCACATTATTATTCATACTCTTATACATTTCCTGACCATCCTCATGCATAATTTGAAGAATAATCAGTAATTGACCATTGTATGTTTTTCTAAAGCTTGCTGAATAATCCGTATTATCAGCCAAGTCTCCACTTTCAATTCCTAGAAGCTTTACATTACCCTCTGTCTCAACATGAAGCAAGGAATCCGCACATTTAACTTTTCTTCCTGCTCCGTCTAGAAGTTGTACTTCAATCTGTACGATATCCGCTTCCAAGGGATCTTCATAGCGAATCACTCTAGTATCGATATCACATGGAACTCCCGTTGAAACTAATCGATGAACCACGTTATCTCCTGAGGTTTTGGTATTGTTTATCGTTTCAGCTCTAAGTTCACCAGGCTCGAAGGTAACATTACAAACAGCATACCCAAGCTCTTCATTTATTTCATAGTTTCCTATGCATTTATCATTTAAGAATAATTGTACGGATGGCTGATTCGAGTAGATATGTACGGTAATATCTTCACCATGCACATAATCCCATCGCTCCCTCATCCAATCAGAATGTTTTTCCTTCTCATTTTGGAACTCTTTTAAGTCGTCCGCCCTTGCTGTTACTATATACACCATGGGCTCATTGCTCCAAAGGCTTTGACGGAAATAATATCTAGGTTTTTCAAAACCAGCTAGAGTCATGTTACCCGCATTAGAGCCATGTACCGGCCAACCGATTGTTTCTCCCAAATAATCTATACCTGTCCACAAGAATTGTCCTGCAATAAACTTATTGTCCGTTACCGCTCTCCAGGCTTCAAGTGAATGGCCATTTTCACTGCCCACAAAAGGTTTATCTGGGAAGCGTTTATGATCCTCCTCATACAAATGCTCTTTGTAATTATACCCTACCACATCTAGTGAATCCAGCATTCCAACTCTCGATGACACCTCTGGAAATGCAGACGCTAAGCTTACCGGCCTAGATGTATCGTATTTCTTTACCAGTGCTACTAAATATGAAGTCAGTTTTGCTAGTTGTTCTGCATTAGGTCTATGGGGATCATAGATTGTTTCCTCAGCTGGTTTATTCATATCCCATTGACCTAGTTCTGCAATCAGTGGATAGCTATAAGGATCATTTGGATAATCAATCTCATTACCAATACTCCATAAGATAATACATGGATGGTTGCGGTTCTTTAGTATAAAAGCCTCAATATCCTTTTCATGCCATTGTGGAAAATGTTCGGCATATCCCTGATACTTAGGTGGATATACGTTATGTCCACGAGACCATTTTTTCTTTGGAATTACCCATTCATCATAGATCTCATCGAATACAAAAAAGCCCATTTCATCGCAAAGATCATATAATTCTGGTAGATGGGGGTTATGGCTCATGCGAATCGCATTACAACCCATATCTTTTAATTTATTCAGTCTTCTTCTCCATACAGCTTTGTGTACTGCACTTCCCAAACATCCAGCATCCTCATGGAGACATACACCTTTTAGTTTCATTGATACACCATTTAAAGAAAAACCTTCATCTGGGTCAAAATGAAAGCTGCGAATACCTACTTTAGTATTATTCTCATCCTGGATTACTCCATCATATTTTAAACTTGTTTTAAGAGTGTACAGATAAGGATTTTCCACTGACCAAAGGATAGGTTTTACAACTTCCCCCTCTTGAGTTATTGTCAAACTTTCCATTCCTTTGATTTCTTCTTCAGTTTCCATAGAAAAAACTATTTTTCCCGAGGAATCTATCAATTCCTGTACTAGCTCAACCACCTTAGTTTCCTGTGTTGTATTTTTTATACTTGATTGAACTGTAATTTCTGCCTGTGTTTCTTCAACATTGTTCGATTGGAAAAACACTCCATTTTCTTTAATATGTAATGCTTCTTTCATCAAAACTCGAACTTTTCTATTTATACCTGATCCGGTGTATGACCTAGAGTCTGCAACATCTTCATGGTTTACCTTAACCGCTATAACATTTTCCTCATCTCCATAATGTGCAACGGATGATATGTCAAAGGAAAATCCTAAATATCCATTTGCCCAATAACCGAGATAATTGCTGTTACACCAGACCTGACTACATTTGTATACCCCATCAAATTGCAGTATAACATGTTTCCCTTCCCAATCTTTTGGTAAATGAAAATGCAAACGATACCAACCGGTTCCACCAGCTAGATAACCNGTTCCACTAGAATGTTCTCTACTAAATGGCATTGTCACCGCCCAATCGTGAGGAACTTGTATCGACTGCCAGCTACTGTCATCATATCCCCTGTCCCACGGACTTCTATAGGATTCTTCCGGATTACCATAATAAAATTTCCAACCATGATTAAGATTTTTCTCCATAATGTCCACCATGCCTCTTTCTTTTTTTGTATTTCAAATTATGTTTTTGTTTTTAAATTTTATAAACATTACACTATTTTTTATTCATTTCAGCATAGGTTAAAAAACACTATAATATTTATAAAGATTGGGTAAGCTGCAGCAATCCAACCATGCTTAAACTTACCGATTACTCTATATAAGGGGTGTTTCAATCCTTCTTAGTATATAAAGAAGCATTTCATCACACCCCTTGCATAAAGTACAACAATAATATAAGTTAAATCTTACTTATAAAATTCGTCCATCTGTGCCTGTAATTCTGCTATAACATCTTCAATTCCAGCTGCTTTTAAAGCTTCTCTAAATTCTGCTACATAAGCTTCTGGATCATCTACCTTACCAAAAGTCATACGTGGTCCATAGGTACTATATACATCAGACAGGTTCGACATTTGCGCCTTCACATTATCGGTATCGAATACGATCTGACCATAAGGATAATCAATCGCAATCTTATCGTATATTTCATACATTCTTCTTTTACCTTCGTTATAATGTGTTACATTTTCTAATTCTAAGTCGTCGTTACGTCCCCACCAATAGTTTGTCTGGATTGAATGGAGATCATGATCATATCCTTCTGGACGGTCCATCATTCCATCTTCAGTGATAATGTACTGTTCCCCTTCGATTCCATAGTTAAATAAACGATAACATTCTTCATCGTTTCGAAGTAAATCATAAACCATTAGTGCTCTTTCAGGATTTTTACTTGCGGATGATATCGCCATTGCACCATGGGTGATGGTTAATGCAGTTAAGTTCTGGGTCTCTTCTCCGAAATAGAAGAATTCAACTTCGGAACCGGGTTGTCTTTTATCCATATCTGGTCTTGTACCAGTATACCAGCCCTGTGTATGATGTTCATCTGATCCAGTATTTCCAGCCAAAAGTTCTCCTGATGTATCACCGGAGTAGTTCAATACGTCTGTTCTCCAGTATCCTGCTTCTGCCCAAGCTTTCATAGTTTTAGCGTATTCTACTAATTCATCTCCTTCATAGAAAGGGCTAACTACTGTATATGCATCGTCCTTTGAATTACCATAGAATAATGGAACCTCTAAGCCTTCGATAAAAATATTATTTGTATGGGAGCTAATCCATCCAGCAGCCACATTAACATATATACTTCCGTTACCAGCTACATCCCAAGGAATTACACCTGGTTTATTATCTTTAATATATTGGAAATATTCTCCCATTTCCTTCCATGAATGCACACCGTTAGTAAGTCCAGCTTCCCTAGCCCAGTCCCTACGGTATCTGAAACCATGGTTTGTCCATTGCGCATAATTGTCTTCCGGCATAAGGTAGATTTCACCATTGTATTTGCACATTTCCCAATGTTCTGGAGATACAGATTCCCAGGTCTTTGGCGCATAGGTCTTTAGCATATCTTCGCTTAACTCAAGAAATGCACCTTTCTTCACGTTTGGCCATGCATCAAGCCAATCCGTTGCTGTACCAACTAGATCAACACTACCATCATTTTGTGCTAAANTCAGATTGTAATTTGTCAAATAATCGGTCCATTCAATCCAGTAGATATCCAACTCAGCATTTACCTTCTCAGTAAGAATANCATTTAATTTCTCTAACATCTTTTCAGTCTGACCATTCGTAGGTTTGTCACCAGTTGCCACTACTGCAGTCGCCATTTTTAAGGTTTCCTCAGGTAAATCAGTAAAGGAAATATAGCTGCCTGCAACAGAACTCTTTAGTGCTGCTACTTTATTAATTACATTATACAAATGATATTGCAGAGGTTTATAATCCACTTGGGCGCTCAAAAACAGGGAAGAAAAATACCATTCATTCCAGTACCCAAGAGCTAGGAATAAACCAATTGTTGCCAATGCAGGTTTTATCATTGGAAGTATTATGGAGAGAAAAATTCTCATATCTCCAGCTCCATCGATTTTGCCTGACTCAGTGATCTCATGTGGAATGGATTTTATAAAGTTTTTCATTAATATAATTAGCCAAGGTGACATTAAAAGTGGTAAAAATACTGCTAGTTAGTTATCTTTTAGATGATATGTATTCGTCATTAGCAGATAAAAAGGTGCTAAACCAGCCTGAAATAAGGTGGTAAAATAAATATAGAAACTAATGACATTCCGGAACGGAAAATCCTTTCTCTGTAGTGCATATCCAGTCATCGCAATCAGAATAAGGCCAAGCGCAGTCCCACATACGGTCATGGTAATCGTTACTGCATATGCACCTACAATCTGTTTATAATTTCTAAAAATCAGCCCATAAGAATAAGTTGTAAATCCTTTT
>JGI24708J26588_10002439_pt1 | contig 14049 bp, 15 predicted proteins | sample BioPla1DNA2_FD_26588 | JGI IMG/M metagenome (IMG submission 26588) | reverse complement strand
TTGCTTTTCAGAATTCTGATTCCCACCTGCAGTACTTGACGCAGATTCATTCCTATCACTTTCTTCTTTGTCCCTATCTTCTTCCTGTTTTCTTTCTTCTTTCCTTTTTTCCTCTTCTTGGATTTCCTCTATCTCTTGCTGATTAAGCAAAGACGATGAGTATTCTTTATCATTCGCCAATAATATACCAGCCATATATTCTGCTACCATTCCTGTCTGAGAATCAGATAAAGGGTATGGTTTCATACATCCCGTTAGTGACAACATTATTATACATATGAATAATACTATAGACCTCTTCACTCACCCAGCCTCCGTTCAATAGAATCTTATGTGTTTATCATAGCATTAATTCTATTATTCATCAACAAAAAAGGTAAAATCAATTATCCTACTTAAGTCATATCAACTTCAAACCAAAATTCCACACCGGATTTACGGTTTATGACACCACATTCCTTACTATGGGAATCCATTATAGCCTTAACTATAGAAAGTCCGATACCGCTTCCTCCATATTCTCTGGTTCTTGATTTATCTACCTTATAGAACTTAATCCAAAGCTTATCTAACTCCTCTTCTGGAATGGTTTTTCCAGTATTAAACACTGCTACTCTTAGCACACTTTTATTAGGGACAAGTTTTATTTCAATAATCCTGTCTCCACCTACATGGTTAAGTGCATTGCTTATATAATTTGATACTACCTGTTCTATTAAGTATTCATCAGCCCATACATAGACCGGTTCCTTTTCTTCGAATATTAATGTAACTTCCTTTTGTCTAAATAGAATCTCTGTGGAAGATAATACTGAGTTAATCAGTACCACCATATCAAACCTTTCAAAATTAGTCTGATTGCTACCAAACTCTATTTCATTTAAGGTAAGAAGCTTTTTAACCATTTGATTCATTTTATCAGCTTCATCCATTATCACTTCACAATAAAAATTTCGGTTTTCTTCATCATCATTTACATTTTCCATTAGACCTTCTGCATAACCTTGTATTAATGCAATTGGAGTTTTAAGTTCATGGGATACATTTGACAAAAACTCTTTTCGAACTTCATCTATCTCAGTTTTTTTCTGCAAATCAAGCTGTAGCTCATTATTTGCACTTTTAAGTTCTGATATGGTTATACGAAGCTTATCAGAAAGAGCATTGATACTACTACCTAATTCTCCGATTTCATCTTTTTCTTTAACAGGATATTCTACTTCAAAATTCAATTCTGACATTTGCTTTGAAATGTTTGCTAATTCCATTATTGGTCTAGTAAATCTACTACTTACAATAAACATAGCTATTACCCCAACTATAACAGCTGCCAGCCCTACATAACCCAAAAACCGGTTTGCTAATGCAACACTTTCCTGAATACTCTCAAAGTTTGATCTTAAAAAGACAACCTTATCATCCTCAATAAGACCCATCAAATCTATATAGTTAGCATCCAAGTGGCTATCATATAATCTATATATAACATATCTTCCATCATCATAGATTATTGTTCTATCCTCATCATCAACATCATTACTCATATAACCTCTTATTAATTGAGTCACCTGAGTGTTCTCTCTTTCTCCAAAATCATTGGGATGGGGGTAACTAGAAAGTGGTCTTCCTGCAAATGACATAAGTACATAAATGCTGACATTACTACTAGAGGATAACCTCTCCATTTTTAAGGTATCCTCTTCTGATAGAAAAATATTATCCTGACTGTCACCATAGATTCGCTGAACTTGGTCAAATACTTGGGATATTTGCTTTACCTTACTATAAAGATAAAAATCTGATAAAAATGTTCGATTAATAAACCAAGTTATAAATATTGAAAATACTAATAGAGTTGTAAGCAATGCTGCCATCTTAAATCTTATGGAATATTTCATTCATCTACCTCAAATTTATATCCAAGACCCCAGATAGTTTTAATATATTTGCCCTTGTCTCCCATTTTACTTCTAAGTTTTTTTACATGAGTATCAATTGTTCTTGCATCTCCAAAATAATCATAGTTCCACACATTATTAAGAATCTTTTCTCTAGAAAGAGCTACCCCTCTGTTTAATACAAAATAAGTCAAAAGCTCAAATTCTTTGAAACTAAGATCAATAGAATTACCATCAATCTTCACAACATGGGCAGATTGGTTAAGTTCAATTCCACCAATTGATATAAGCTCATCACTTGCATCAGATGTTCTACGAAGGACAGCCTCCACCCTTGCCACAAGAATTTTCGGGCTAAATGGCTTAGATATATATTCATCCACTCCAAGTTCAAAGCCAAGAAGCTCATCTTTTTCATCCCCTCTTGCTGTCAGCATTATTATAGGTAGATCTGAATGCTGTCTAATTTCCTTGCAAACTTGCCAACCATCCATCTTTGGCATCATAACATCAAGTATAATTAATGAAATTCCCTTATTTGCAAAAAATATATCTACAGCTTGCTCACCATTTTCAGCTTCTATTACTTCATAATCATTTCTTACCAAGAAATCCTTTACAAGCTTTCTCATTCTACTTTCATCATCAACTACCAGTATCTTAGGCTTTTCCATTTGGCACCTCCACATCTTTATAGTATAACTTCTTACTATATATAATAACAGATATGTATGTAAAATTTGTGAATTTTTTAGATATTTGAACACATATAAGAGGTTGCATGTACCAATTAATTGCAACCTCCTTTTTGCTCCCTATGTAACCACCTCAAGTTATTATATATCTATACCTGAAGCAGTTTATACTCATATATTTCATCTATTACCTTATAGCCAACTTTTTGGTAGGCTCGTATTGAAAGCATATTCTTCTTGTCTACAAAAAGTGTACAGTATTCATTGCCTTCATCTAGATATTTTTTGCTAATATTATAGATNTTGGCAGCGNCGTAACCCATACCCCTATACTCCTCTGGTGTATAGACATAGTTTATTGCAATACCATTAGCAAGTTGTCTGGTTGCAGCAGCCATGGATACAAGGATTTCATCATTATCTTCAAATACATATAACTTATTATTGTCGATAAGATTGGTTATTTTTATTAGTGCTGATTCATAATCTATTTCTTTTGCCATAGCTTCTATCTGAAACTGAATAAGCCATTCTGTAATAAATTTTGCTTCATCAGGTATAGCCAAACGAGTCTTACCAAGGGCTTCTTTAACGTCATACACTTCCCTTATCTCCATGATATCCATGGCCATTCTCTGAGCAAAGGTACATTTAACATTCTTTCTATATTGATCAATAAATGCCTCACATACTTCATTCCTTCCATGGAGCCCTTCAATCTGGATCTGATTGTCCGCTATATAATCTGCCAGTAACATAGTTGCCTCAGTTACGTCTTTACTTTCGTTATTAATATAGATTGCCATATTCTGAGATGGTCGATTACTAAAGTACAATACAACATCTTCCTCGTCCTTAACAAGTCCAAGTAACCCCTTCTTGTCCAGTGTACTGTTTTGTATTTGGTATGCATTATACAGTACCAGTTGGCTAACAGTCTCACGCTCTAACAGTACCGCTTCATTTTCTTTCAAATACAACTCGGCATTATCATATACCTTAACCACCATTCTGATACCTTCTTTCTTATGCTCTCATCCACAATATAAAAATCCTTATTATTAATTTTCCCCATCTTTTGTATTTTAAACCATATCAACTATTATCATACCAAGATGTAATAATACAATCAATTTATATTTATTAAAGTCCACACAATATTATACTATATTTACCCATATTTTGTAAACACTATATTTTTATTCGGGCTATGTAGCTAAAATCGACAAAGCCAATGGTATATTTACAAAATACCATTGGCTTTAATATTAATAACAATAACCTTTACTTATCTTTCTTCATAGCTTTCTTTCTTGTTGAAGCAAAAGCTACTCCTCCTAAGACAATAGTTCCTCCTGCTATTAGAGCAATCATTTTACCTGTATTAGTATCCTTCTCAGCACTAGTGTCACTTCCAGATTTTTCTACATATGTCGATACAACTCTAACTGTATCATCCTGTGTAGTCACATAGCTAAGTTCATTATCTTCTATTCCACTGTCCTCCACTACATCCAGATCTGAAGTTGGTAAATCTTCTATAACATCAGTCTGTCTAATTAAATCATCCATGTCTTGACTTGACACATTACCATCCTCTTCAAAAGCCATTTTTTCTTTTTCTGCATCCATTACTTCCTCGTCAATATAATCCGGGTCGGAAAGCAATGCATCAGAAACTGTTGTGTCAGAATCAAAAAGTGGAGCATCATCGCCCATATCCATTACGGGACTTATTTCATTTTCTTGGTCTGCTGCTAGGTCTTTTTCTACTTTTTCATCTGGAGCATATAAAACCACCTCGTCAGTGCTAACAACCTTAACATGATCTTTTCCATATATGTTATATATATAATCAGCATTTTTATCAGAATATGGAGTAATTCCAACCTCAACATATTCTTCAGCCACTCCGGTATATACCACAGTAAACCCTAGCCTCTCTATTTCTTTAACATTATCCACAAATAAATATTGATCCATTTCTCTTTGCATTTCTATTAAGGTGTTATATTCTACATCGATCTTTCCTCCATAAGCTGAAGAAGAGCCTCCCCCTGAACTTGCATAAGCAGCTCCTGTATAAAGTACTGACATACAAAGACCCAGGGCAACTGTTTTAATTAATTTTCTTCTAATCATAATAAAACCTCCGTATCTATATTAATATTTCATCGAACATTCCATTTCTTTCATGCAATTGATTAAAATCAAGAGCTATATGTATATCTCTCCTTTCTTATAAATATTAGAATGTGTTACAGTAATTAGACGCACTACCTCCCCATAAGGTTCCTAAAAGGTACTGTTACTTTATCCCATTAGTCTCTACTTGACTTTTTCAATATCAAATATCATAATTTATCTGATGATTCCAATTAAGCACTAATCTGAATCAACTTACATTACAGCGGAGGATTTTTATGAATAATAAAAATGATATTATTAGTAAAGCTAAAGAATATGCCTTAATAACATTGGGAGTATTATTAGTTGTCCTAGGCGTATATTTCTTTAAATTTCCCAACAACTTTTCTATAGGTGGAGTAACTGGTATTGCAATTATTCTTAGCAACATGCTTAACAACAGTATCAGCTCTGGTACTATTGTATTAATTGTCAATCTAATATTACTGGTTATTGCTTATATATTCCTTGGTAAAAGTTTTGGTAATCGAACTGCTTACGGAAGTTTATTATTATCAGTATCTTTACAGCTTTTAGAAATAATAGTTCCAATGACAGGGCCTTTGACAGATGAGCCTATGCTGGAACTATCATTTGCCATAATTCTTCCGGCTGTTGGTTCAGCAATACTCTTTAATATAGGTTCTTCTACAGGAGGAACAGACATAATCGCAATGCTATTAAGAAAATACACTAAGATAGATATTGGCCTTGGATTGCTATTAACAGACTTTCTACTAACAGTTGCCACCTTCTTAGTTTTTGACTTAAAGACAGGTTTCTTGTCCATATTGGGCTTATTAATCAAATCCACCTTAATTGATAGTGTAATTGAGAACCTTAACCTGAATAAATACTTCACTATAATATGTAAGGATCCTAAACCAATTGCTAAGTTCATAACGGAGAAGTTAAATCGAAGTGCTACCATATTTGATGCAAAGGGTGCCTTTACAGATCAAGATAAGAAAATAATCCTAGCTGTTATGAATCGTCCTCAAGCGGTTCAGCTAAGGGAGTTTATTAAAGAAACTGATTCTGATGTCTTCCTGTTAATAACAAATACCAGCGAGATTATAGGACGAGGTTTTAGAGGATTATCCTAATAATATATTCTTTCTCTGCTATTTTACCTTCCTTTTGCATATACATAGGTGTAAAGAAGACAATGGAGGTAATCTATGGACCAAAATCAATCCTTTGAAACAACCTTGATGGAACACCGATTCTGGCTACAGGTTATGGGCGACCATGGAAGGTTTATATTTTTCTCACTATCACCAAACGAAGTGGAACATCTTCAAAGATCACAAGATTTTATTATTAGTTTTGATGATCTTCTTAATCAAGTAACTAATTCTTCTAATAAAGAAGAACTTGAGCTAATAAGCAAACAAATATCTCAGCTTATATTGCAGTTTCGCGAATATAAGCTTTTTCTACTTTCCGAAAGCTTAACTGCAAATATTAAGATACACCTAAGCCCATCTTTTATTAATGACATGCTAAATGAACTGGAGGAATATCTCACCATTCTTCAACTTACTAAAGATGACAACACAATACTCTTTCATCCCCTTCACTATCATTTATTGTGGTTGACAGATGCCGTCGGTCATGCTGCATCAGTTTTGGCTAACTTAGATTTTACTGAAAAAGATCTTATAGATAAGGCAAGCTCATATGAAATGAAGTTTACTGACCTCCTTCTTAAAGCCACTATGACGAGAGGATTCCTACGGACAGAACTTGGGGATTTTCCTGCACTAAATAGACTAAATAAACAAGTAGAGATATTAATAATCTCCTTCAAAGATTATTTGGAAGATTTACGTGATCAAAGAATGGATGGGCGGGTACTTGGCACATTATCACCTTTGATAGCTGATCATATGGCCAGGGAAGAATGCTATTATTTGTGGAAGTTATCCCAGTCAGCCGGTCTTACCAAGCGACTGGATTGCGATCCAACCAGACCTAGAATTGGTCAATAGCATTTCTTACATATTCACTTTCTTATAATCATAAGATGTATAAAAAACATGATTTCAAAAGGAGAGAAATGGAGTTTCAACAAAGCGAAACATATACCAACCTGCAAAATGCTTTTGAAAGAGAGCTTATGTTAAGTACTTTATTCTCTATCTATAGCGATACAGCTAGAAGGGAAGGTTATCAACAAATAGGCAATATCTTTGATACCTTTAGTAGAAATAATAAGGAACACGCCAGAATATGGTTAAGGCAAATGAATGAGGGTACACTTCCTAATTTGACTGAAGCTCTTGCTAATTCAATGGAACTAGAACAGTATAACGTCACCCAACTTTATACAGAGTATGCTAGAATAGCCTCTGAGGAGGGATATATGGATATAGCATCACTATTTAATGGTGTTGGTAACATTGACCGTAATCATGAACTACAATTACAAACCCAATATAATAATGTTATACGAAATGATGTCTTCTGTAAGGATGAACCCCTCTTATGGATATGCATGCAGTGTGGAAATATTATGAACGGAGAATGTGCACCTGAAATTTGCCCAGTTTGCGGATTCCCACAAGGTTACTATAGATTATATGGAGTTGATCCAATATATTAGTTATCATACAATATATAAAAGTAGACAGGTATAACCATCACGGAATGTGCAACACACAATGCTAGGAAATACCTGTCTACTTTTATTTTTATGTTATAATATCTTTATTATTACTAGATATAATTAATCAGTGAATAACTGAGTCCAGTAAATAACACCGCCTGATTGATATACACCAATACCTATTTTATTAAAGCTTGCATTTAGTATATTGGCTCTGTGTCCTGGTGAATTCATCCATCCATTTACAACTTCTTGTGGAGAACGCTGACCATAGGCAATATTCTCACCTGCTGTCCTATAAGAAACTCCGTATTCTTGTAAAGCTGTTGAAAACTTACTTCCGTTAGGTCTTGTGTGGGAAAAGGATATCTTAGTTTCTTCTGCACGCTTGTTAGCAGCTGCTGTTAATGAGGAATTAGTAGTCAGATTAGATAATCCAGCTTTGTTTCGTTCAATATTAACAAGCCTTAGAACCTCATCAGCGTAACTATTATTGGAAGGATTGCTAGGTGCACTTGTAGGGGTTGTTGTAGGGGTTGTTGTTGGGGCTGTCTGTTTTGGTGTTGATTGTTTCGGTCTTGGCTGACTTTCTTTATCACCTATGAAGGAAAGGATATCTTCTAAGGAACTTACATTTTGAATATTATCCATAGTAATTTTCTTATATCCCTTCTTCTGAAGTTCATTTACTACATCCTGAGTAGAATTACAGTCTGATAAATCAACATTCTTATAAATATATTTATTGCCGTTATCTTTCTTACTATTTACATTTATATTTGTATCTTGCTTAGTTTCATTAGTATTAGTATTGATGCTAGTGTTGTTATTGGTGTTGTTATTGGTGTTGTTATTAGTATTCTTAGTAACATTGTTGCTAGCATTGTTATTAGTATTCTTATTATCTTCTTTTGCAGCCTTATTTGTATTAGTTACAGATTTCTTATTGCTCTTCTTATAATCTTTTTTAGTTTTCTTACTTGTGCTTTTTTCTTCTGTATCTTCCGCCTTAGGGGCTTCCTCTTCTATATTAGAAACAATATCATCTTCCACAACAGTTTCTTCTGTAGTTATATCCTCCTTAGGTAGACTAGCTGTATCTTCTACTTCCTCAGTTTCTTGCTCAAGCACTAGCTCTTCTTTATTATTATTTATAACAGCTTCATCCTTAGGTTGAAGCTCATTAGCGCCGAAAGAAGCTGCAAATGACAGTGCGATCGAACATAAAGTTACTATTATTTTTCTCATTATATTTACCTCCTATTTGGTGTCTGTCTTGCTGCTCCTTAAGACTACCATGGTAGAACTTTGTCTGCAATAGTCAATTTCTGGTTCACACTCTATTCACTGGAATATATATACCTTTTATATCCACTAATATTGCTATTATGTGTAAAAATCATTTAATTCTTTATTCCATATAATCAATGACAAATCCCACTGTTATAGGGCTTACAAGAGTTTTACTATAATCAAAATATGCTAGGGGATTGTAGTGACTTATGATTAAGTTCTCAGCTTCTATTTAGCTTAATTTATTTCATTTATTTTAATAGAGTGTTACAAATATATTAAATCATCCTGATGTTTTCCCATATTCAGGAACACCTTCTTGCAAATGTTACAAATATATTACACGTTCAATCATTTCAATTGATGGTATATTTATTGCCAATCTACTAAAACTAATATTATAACTTTAAAAACAATCACTAGCGAAAGGAGTATACTTATGGACAGATTTAATGATAATAAAGGTACACCTACAAAAAGAACAGGATCTAAGGGTGATAACAGTAGCCAAGATAGTAGATTCGATAATAACACAGGTAAAGATAATGGAGATGGGGGAATTACACCTGAGATATTGGAGCCAAAACCCAACTCTGCCACCCCTACAATTCCTACAGAAATGCCTGCTAGAGAAATAAGATAAACTCAATCAATAAGCAAGAACATAATAGAAGGCTATTGTAAAAGTAAATTTACAATAGCCTTCTATATGAATAGCAATAAGGTTAGTAATATTTTATGGTTTTTTTGTAAACTGATGACTTGATGATGATTGCTGCTCATCACCGCTGATATAGCTTCGAGAATTATCCATAGCATTTTTATACCTTTTCATATCTTCTGCATCTATAATCCTTTCAGCAAGGCCATTATTCTTTCCAGTCATAAGGGGATTCTTTCGATTGGCTTTTTCTGACATAGTTTTACCTCCATAAGATTATAATAATATTATGCTGATAGAAATACATCTTTATGCACCACTCTTTTGCATCTTAAAGTATCCTTCTTAAGAACTCTCGTGTTCTTTCTTCTTTTGGATTATTGAATATCTCTTCTGGACTTCCTTCCTCAGCAATAACTCCCTTATCCATAAATACAACACGATCCGCTACCTCACTGGCAAATCCCATCTCATGAGTTACAACCAACATAGTTAAGCCACTCTTTGCCAAATCCTGCATAACACTTAGCACCTCTCCAACCATCTCAGGGTCTAAGGCTGATGTAGGCTCATCAAACATAAGCACATCTGGCTCCATAGATAAGGCACGGGCTATAGCAACCCTTTGTTTTTGCCCTCCAGATAGTTGGTTTGGCTTGGCATTAATATACTGATCCATACCAACCACCTTCAAAAATTTCATAGCAACTTCTTCTGCCTCTTCCTTACTTCGATTAAGCACCTTAATCTGACCTATAGTACAATTTTCTAATACATTATAGTTATTGAAGAGGTTAAATTGTTGAAATACCATACCAAGCTTTGTTCTATATTCATATACATCGTGTTTGTTGTCTAAGATGTTCTTCCCATGGTAAATAATCTTTCCACCATTAGGCTTCTCCAACAAGTTAATACAGCGAAGAAGGGTGGACTTTCCAGAACCAGATGAACCTATAATACAGACCACTTCACCTTTTTTAACTGTAAAATTTATATCTTTTAAAATTTCATTTTCACCAAAAAACTTACTTAAATGTTGAACTTCTATAATATCTTCCATTCTTTAATACCCCCCTTAAGCTTCTAACCTCTTTTGCCAATCTTATTTGCCACATGGTCAGGTCTTGCCACTTGCATCTGATTTCCTGGAATAACATTAAAATTCTCAGGTCCATCCATTTTCTTTTCTATTAGTCTAAGTATTCTTGTAACGGTTAATGTCATAATCAGATATATTACACTAGCTATCAAAAATGGTTCGAAGAAACGAAAGACATTACCTGTTATTGAACTGGTCTGATAATACAGCTCTGTAACTGATATAACATTTAGGACTGAGGTATCTTTAATATTTATAACAAACTCATTACCTATGGCAGGTAATATATTTCTAACCACCTGAGGTAGTACCACATAAAGCATGGTCTTTGCATGGTTCATTCCTATGGCATGAGCCGCCTCAAATTGTCCTTTATCCACAGAAATAATTCCTCCGCGAACTATTTCTGCAGTATACGCACCAGTGTTGATTGATACTATAAATATACCTGCAAACATCTTGTCCATATTAATGTTAAAGAGCATTAATGAGCCGTAGTAAATAACCATGGACTGAACTATCATAGGTGTCCCACGAAACACTTCCACGTATACTGTAAGAATAAAATTAACAATCTTTAACCAAAATCTTTTAAATCCATTGTCTGAAGGGGGTATTGTACGAATTGTACCTATTATCAGGCCAATTATCGCTCCAATAACGGTTCCAATAATAGATATGAGCAAGGTCACTCCTGCACCTCTTAAAAACATAGGCCAATATTCTTCTATTATCTTAAAAAACCAACTCCAAGTCATATTGTTTACCAAGCCTTTCTTATTTTATTACATTAATAAATATCGCCTTATTCTGATGCCGGTTGATTCTTTATAGCCTCATCCATAATTTTAATACGTTCTTCTTCAGATATTTGGGCAAGTATTTCGTTAATATCATCTAACAGTCTGCTATCCTTTACTAAGCCTACTGCTATTGCAGTATCATCAGTTGATGTCTCAAAACCATCTTCAAATACTACCATTGCAAATCTATCATTAGCTGATGTAGCGCTGATTCCCTCAGGTCTTTCAGAAACATAACCGTCTATGGCACCTGATTCTAGTGCCACACGCATAGCAGTAAAATCACTCATGGCAGTTTGCTTGTCCACACCTTCAATCTGGTCTATTACAGTGTAGTGGAATGTACTAAGCTGGCCGGTTATCTTAGCTCCTGCAAAATCTGATAACTTAGTAGCATTTTCATAAGCACCGCCCTTTTTCACTACCATAACCAGATCAGATTCATAGTAGTTGTCAGTAAAATCAATAGACTGCTTACGTTCTTCTGTAGGAGACATTCCAGCTATAATAGCATCAATCTTTCCTGATATAAGTGCTGGACCTAGACCAGCCCATTCAGTTTTAACTATTACCAATTCTTTTCCTAATCCATCAGCAATCCTTTTGGCTATTTCAACATCATAGCCTCCTGCATATTCTTTTGCTCCATCAATAGAAACAGCACCATTAGAATCATCAAGCTGTGTCCAATTAAAGGGGGGATAATCCGCCTCAAGTCCTACTGTAAATGTGTTTTCTGTATCTTTTTTGCCACAAGCTGCCGCAGCCATAATTACCATTAGTGTAATAATTAATAATCCTACTCTTCTTTTCATAGTAATCCTCCTTTTAATTAATCCTTCTACTTTATTATTATGTTCTATCTATCAGGTATCTAAGATTGTAAATAAAAAAACCTGAGGTTCTCTCAGGTAATTTATACAATAAGACCTACACTTACCCTGAATGAGATAGCACAACTCATAAAGCTGGGATAGCTTTATGAGACAGTCCTGTAGCTATTAACCACAGACCCAGCAATTAATACCGAGTATATTAAAAGCTTCGGCGATATCCCCTTCTCCATAGCATCATTGCTTCTCAGACTCCACTACAGACTATTAAATACCGCGCCTCTACCTCACCAGATAGTGAGGTTCTAAACATTATTTAGTTTATGTTTTGATAGTTTACAACAGATTCTAATACCTGTCAACCTAAATTTTGAAAAAGAGTATCATTTAGTTCCCTAAATATAATACATAGGAGCAGGATCCTTCTTTAAATAATCATCCATTATATCCTTTAAGGATATTCCATCTATAAATGAAAACACCTTAACATCTATCTTATCCCAGATATTGTCATGAATATAGCTCTCAATTCGGTTAGTTATAGCATCATCTTCCATAGGAACAACTGACAAATCCCCCTCAAGAGCACGGAGTATCATGCCTACAGTAATTTCTTCAGGATCTAAAGCAAGCATATAACCTCCCTGAGCCCCCTTAGTACTTTTAACCAGTCCAGCCCTACGTAGAGTGGAAAACACTTGCTCAAGATAACTTTTTGATATATCTTGCCTCTGTGCAATACTGGTCAAGGGCACTTGCTCTTTCTGAGAATACAGTGCCAGGTCTACCATTGCACGTAAACCGTATCTGCCTTTTGTAGATATCTTCATAGCGTCTTCCCCCTTTCATTTTTACTTATTAATATTTAATTACCATATTCAAAAACATTTATTGTCTCTATTATAACAGGCTCTGCAGGAAGGCTTTCTCCTTCATCAATTTTATCAACGGCCGCCACAGCATCTAGAACATCATAACCATCATAAACCTGTCCAAATACAGTATGACTTTTAAATAACCATGGGGTTCCACCTATTTCTCCATAATTTTTAACAGCCTTCTCATCAAAATCAATACCATAAAATTGTCCTATCTGATTCAATTCTTCCTCAGTATAAGTACCACTTGATTGTACTATGAAAAACTGACTGCCATTAGTATTTGGTCCAGAATTGGCCATACACAATGCTCCTCGGTAAGGGTGTAAATCATCTGAAAATTCATCCTCAAAGCTTTCCCCCCATATACTTTCACCACCAGTACCGTCACCCTTAGGATCACCACCCTGAATCATGAAATCTTCAATAATTCTATGAAAAGTTAGACCATCATAATAACCTTCCTTAGCATGGGTCACAAAGTTTTCAACAGCCTTTGGTGCTTTATTATCATAAAACTTAACATATATGGAACCAAAATCCTTAATCTTTATCTCGGCCACTGTTTCACCTGATTTTGGCTCATCAAATTGCTTGACACTACCACAAGCACTCATCAGCATAACCGAGATAGCTAGTGTAAACAATAAGATTATTTTCTTCATATATATATCCTCCATAAACATTATACTAACTTAATTTATTTGATCTTTACCATTATATAAGCATCTATATTCTGGTATAATTTACCAGAATCCCATTCTTCATAGTTTATTGATAAGGTAACAATTTTTATACTTGCTTTATCATTCTCCCAAGTAAACTGTGCATCTTCTAAAGACATATCACCGTATTGCTCTTCCTTAACCTTAAATCTATCAAATATGTTACTTAATGAATAACGAATCATTTCATTTCCTTCCTCATCTTTGAGGATAAGGTCTCCAATATCATTTTCCTTCTCATGAACCAAGGTATATGCTTGGTCTTTCCACATAGTGGAATCCAGATAATACGAATCTTTATTATAAAATTCTGTTTTTACAAAGAAGTCATACCCTGATATATCTATAGCCGACTTATCATAC
>JGI24708J26588_10002438_pt1 | contig 14051 bp, 16 predicted proteins | sample BioPla1DNA2_FD_26588 | JGI IMG/M metagenome (IMG submission 26588) | reverse complement strand
GTTATTTTTTAAAATAATATGTTACTTGTTTAGCAATTTCCCTCATGGACATGGGTCAGATTCTTTCTTGCTATATCTGCAAGTCTATAGACAGTTTCAACAGGAGTGGCATTTCTATCTTCCATCTTCCATCTGGGGAAAAATCTTGATATATGAAGGGGAATGTCAGGATTAATACTTGAAAGCCAAGCTGATAATTCCTCCATCTCCTCTTCACTGTCATTTTCACCAGGTATAATCAATGTGGTTACCTCTATATGGCAATGGGAGGCTGCTATAGTAATTGAGTTTTTAACTGTATCAAGGTCTCCTTTATACTTCTTATAAAATGCTTTGGTAAAACTCTTCAAATCTATATTCATGGCATCTATAAAAGGAAGTATTTCATATAATGGCTCCTCACATATATATCCGTTAGATACTACTATATTCTTAAGCCCTCTTTGTCTAGCAAGAATACTACAGTCTCTAACAAATTCATATCCTATAAGGGGTTCATTATAGGTATAAGCAATACCTATGTTTCCCCTACTTTTAAGTTCATATGCCTTCTCTATCAGGTCATGACTACTTACCTTAACAAGGTCCATACCTTTTCCCTTTGCCATAGATATTTNATAATTTTGACAAAAGAGGCATCTTAAATTACAGCCATAGCTTCCAACTGATAGTATCTTTGACCCAGGCATATAATGATATAGGGGTTTTTTCTCTATAGGATCTAGGGCCATGGCTGTAATCTTTCCGTAATTCTCGCTTACCACCTGGCCATTTATGCATATCCTAGCATTACAAAAACCATGCTGACCTTCTTCTAACTTACACATATGGGGGCAAATTCTACATACTGTCTTCATTGATGTCTTACCACCTCAAATCGCTCAAGCTTCACTTCCTCATTGTCATATATTCCTGCTTTCTTCTTTGCAATTGCCACTTGTTCTTCTACGGTATCAATTCCCTCAAGATTTGGAAGTAACAATCCTCTTTTTCTACCTGAACTAACAATAACTCCATACCTCTTAACATCCAGCTCAGCTATGGAAGATATAGGCTCAGCTTCAGATAAAACATCTACACTATATATAAGGTCAGGCAACTCATCCTCGCTAACTGGTGGAAAACGTGGATCCTCCATGGCTGCACTAACCCCATTCCTTAAAATCTCCTCAGCTATACTAGCTGTCACAGGTAAGATAGTTCCTATACATCCTCTAAGTTGTCCGTATTTTTTAAGGGACACGAATACTCCTGCTTTTTTATCTGTCATCTCTTTTGGAAGGTCTTTAGGTAACTTGGCATATATACCGGTCTTAACATAGGTTTCTATTGAATGCCTAGCTAGGCTAACATATGAATCTTCATTTTTTTGCTTTTCCTTTGCAAGTTTTAACTGCTGATCCTTAAATATTAGGTCAAAATGTCTTTTGTCATCCTGGCCTAGAATCTTATACGCACATATAGCATATCCTACTCCAAAGGTTCCTTCATAGGACAAAAAATCAGCTTCAACTGATAAACCACTTAAGGCACCTGCCATAATTATAAATGAGCCAAGTCCACACTCTGCGGCGGCTTCACGAAAATCAGCTGGAAAGCTAAGGAATTTTAAAAAATCCCCTTTTGCCATAGCTTCAGTAACTTCCTTATCAAATCTGGGCCCATCTTTAGAAAAGCCGTAGGGTCCCTCTTCCTTTAGTTTGTGGGATAAATCACCACTTGCAACAATTACTACCCTTCTAGCCAGCTTATCTGATGTCTCCTTTATACATCTGCCAAGCCTGTAGTGTTCTGTAACTTCTAGACCTGATAATCCTACACGTACTAATTTATAATCCCTATAATATTGGTTAATAAAATATAAAGGAACCATGGTACCATGATCTAGATTCCTATCCTTCTCCCCAAGGGTTCCTGCTTCTATCTGTTTTCTTTCAGCCCCGTCTTCAAGAGCCTCAACAAACTCTTCATCGTATTTGACTGTGAAGGATACACTTTCTGCTCCAAACCTTGCAAAGCTACCCTTTGCACCTTGTCCAGGTGAAATATGAAAATAATCCGAATAAAGAATAGAATGAGGTGTGGTAATTATTATGGTGTCAGGTTTTAGTTCTGCTATCCGTCTTGCCGCTTCATGATAACTATTGGTGGTTTTTTCGATTTGCTTTTCATCACCCTTACCTACCTCTGGTATTAATAAGGGCGGATGGGGCACTATAAAGGCACCTAATATAGCCATTCTTATTCCTCCTATTTGAACTTTATATATAGCTTGTCCTTCTTTTATTAAATTCTACCTCTTTTTTGTATAATATTCAACGTTATAAGATTTACTTATTATAGGTCTTATTAAAAGACCAGCTGTGTAATAAGCACACTAGCTATGGTTCCTGCAAGAGTTGACACAAGGGCACCTGCTAGAGTGTATCTTGTCTTACTGACTCCAGCAGCCATAAAGTACACGGCCAAGGTATAGAATATGGTCTCTGTGCTACTTAATATAATGGAAACCAATCTTCCAAGATAGGAGTCGGGCCCATATTCTTTAAAAATATCAAGAAGAAGACTAGTTGCTGCAGAAGATGAGAACATCTTTACCAAAGTTATAGGCAAAAGCTCAGAAGGAAAATGGAGAAAATCAGTTATAGGCTTTAATGTTCCTGATAGCAAATCAAGGGCTCCTGAGCTACGTAATATGCCAATAGCGATCATAAGACCTATTAGTGTAGGTAAGATATCAAATACAACCTTAAAACCGTCCTCGGCCCCCTTTATGAACTCATCATAGGTTGACGTCTTTGTAAGTAAGCTATATCCAATAATGTAAAAAAACAAAAATGGTATAATATAATCTGATAGATAAACTATAAAATTCACTTTTACCTCCATATAATTTAATATTAGCCAACAAATAAACCATAATAATACTATTTATATTATCTATGCTTACTAAGTTTTCTAGCCACAGTTGCAAATATTACACCAACTAAGGTTGATATAGTTGTAGCTATGATCCCGGGCACTATTATTTCTGCAGGGTTAATAGAGCCATATTGGCTTCTATATGCTATAATATTAACAGGGATTAATTGTAATGATGATATATTTACAATTAATAAAGTACACATATCACAACTTGCTATGTCTGAATTGTTATTTAGCTTCTTTAACTCTTTCATAGCCATTAATCCCATTGGGGTTGCGGCCCATCCTAGGCCCAGAATATTGGCAATCATATTTGAAGCTATATATTCATTTACAATATGACCTTTGGGAATATCAGGAAAGAGAAAGCAGATAATTGGTCTTAGGGCCTTTGTAAAAGATGTTACTAAACCGGTTTTCTTAGCCACCTGCATAAGTCCAGTCCACATGGACATAACCCCCAGCATGGCTATACATAAGCTGACTGCTTCTTTGGATGAATTAATTGTTGCATTGCTTATCTCGGCTATATTTCCTCCAAGCACTCCCACTACTATGCCGATGAGGATCATAAAAGCCCATAAATAATTAATCATAGATAACCTGCCCTTTAATAAGCTATTGATAAAATATATGCAGAAAATGCTTAATAATGTCCTGTCTTTTACCTATAATGGTCTATTTTGTCCCCCTCTTACATTAATTGTTTAAAATATGCTATGTTTTGACAATTATTTTAGTTGACAATGAAATGACATTATGATATCTTTTATTAATACCATATACAAAATATGTAAGCCTATTGTAATTCGTACAAGGGCTGTATATAGTATATCCCCAATATACCATAGAAAAGGAGGCAATGTTATGAAAGGTACAGGCATTGTAAGAAGACTTGATGAACTTGGAAGGATTACTCTTCCAATAGAACTAAGAAGGACTTTAGATGTCGGAGAAAGAGATCCCCTAGAAATCTTTGTCGATGAAGGAAGAATTATTCTTCAAAAGTACGAGCCTGCTGACATTTTTACAGGCAGCAAAGACAACCTAATCGAGTATCACGACAAAAAAGTTTCCAAAGAGTCAATTATTGAGATGGCCAAACTTGCTGGCATTATCGAATAATTACATAATTAAGAAACAATAAGAAGAGGCTGTCCCATAAGGGACAGCCTCTTCTTATTGTCTTATCTTTTATTAATCTAAATGTTTTACTGAGAATGTTGTTCCATTTTCTACACTATAATACTCCCCAGTGCCTTTATTATTTCTATATATTTCTCCTATAACATACTTACCAGGCTCACTAGATTTGATAGGTTGGCCATTTATATCTTTAAGTGGCTCCACTTTCCCATCAAGTACATTATACTTTACACTACCTATTTCTTCTCCATTTTCGAAAAAGTTCTTTTTCATTCCACCACTTTCTACTCCGTATAGGAACAAGCCACTGGTTATTATAGTTGTTATTTGCTCATTACCGGCACTGTCTATTAAGCGAACTTCCTCATAAGTTTTTCCCATTCCATAAGGACTATTATAGTTCCATTCACCTTGATAATAGTAGTATTCCTGCTTTCTTTTACCTTCAATATTAATAAATTGAACTCCAATGCCTTCCTTCATCTTATCCCTAAAGCCTCCAACATATATATTGTTCTTATCAGCTATATACATGCCGTAGCCAAATGATGTATTCATATCTCCTAAGGGATTATAATATAGGGGAGCCTCTATGGCTATATCCTCCACAAAGAAGGGATCATTAATTATATTTATTATTGTTTCAATATCCACCACACTTAATGCTGTATAAAGCTCATTAAGAAGCTCTTCTTTTCTTTCTCTTAGTTGGATCAATTTATCTATCTTTTCTAAAACTTCCTCTGATTCCTCACTATTATGACTACGCAAGTAATTGTGTATAAGATATTTAGCAGTATAATAATCCTCTATTAATATATAAAACTCTGCCATTTGATTATATGCCCTATCAAGATCAGGCATAAGCCATATAGCCTGATTAAATAGATTTATAGCTTCTTCATAATTTTCCTGATATATATACTCTGAAGCCTTACTTAACATATTATCATATTCTAAATTTTTTAGCTTTATTTCAACTTTTGCTAATAAGCTCTCTAAATCCACCGATTCAGTTAAGGCTAATCCTTCTAAGATTTCTTCCTTGGCTAAATCGTATTCTTCCATCTCCATATGAGATCTTGCAATTTTTAAAAAGGTAATGTCTTCCTTACTTTTTATTAGCTTTGCCTTTTCATATTCGGCTATTGCTTTATTAAATTCTTCATTAGCAAAGTATGTATCCCCATAGGATATGGCTTGATTAAACTCATAATCTAGTTTTTCAGCACTAATTTCCTCGATATTTTCCTTTATCTCAATTGTTCTACTAACCTGATATCTACTTCTTAATACCTCTAAAGCCTTATCATAATTATGAACTCCTGCATAAGCCTGGGCCAATCCTATTGATATAAGCCCTTTATCTCCATATTTCATGGACATAGCCTTATTATAGGCTGTAATGGCCTTCTCATAGCTTCCCTCATCCAGAAACCTCTCTGCCATAACTGCCTGCTCATCATATTTTTTCTTTGCACTATAAGAATTGTATATTAATAAGATAGCCAACAGTATTAGAAAAACTGGTATCATTATTAATATCACTTTTTTGCTTTTTAAAATCTTAGTCATATTACTATACCTCCAAAAGGTAAGTTCATATCTATCTTTCTTCAGATTTGTTTATCAAAACTTGATAAACATCCCTCTTACTAATTCCTCTATCTTTAGCCACTGACTTCATAGCTTCTTTTTTTGTAATCCCTTGTTCCATATAAAAATTCATATGTTCAGAAATGGATTTTTCCTCCCAAAAACTATACTTCTCCTGCATAAGCTCATCATAGGATTTACCTTCAAGGATTAAGACATACTCACCTTTAGGTTCATTAGTCTCATAGGTTTTAATCCCTTCTAAAAGGCTTGTCCTCCACACAGTCTCATGTCTTTTTGTAAGTTCTCTTACTATGGTAATCCTTCTATCCCCTAAGGTTTCATAAAGGTCTACCAATGTCTTTTTTAATCTATGAGGAGCTTCATAAAGTACTATTGTCCGAGTTTCATCAATTAACTCATTAAGTAGCATTTTTCTTTCCTTATTATCCCTTGGCAGGAAGGCCTCAAATGTAAATCTTCTAGTAGAAAGGCCCGATAAAGTAAGACCAGTAATAAGAGCACACGCTCCTGGAAGAGAAGTAACCACAATACCTGCATCATTGGCCAACCTAACTAGATCCTCCCCAGGGTCTGAGATAGCAGGCGTACCTGCATCAGTAATAAGAGCAATATTCTTCCCTGCCAGCAATTGATCTATTAAGTATTTTCCCTTTTCTTCTTTATTGTGTTCATGATAACTTGTCATTGTAGTCTTGATTTCAAAATGATTTAATAGCCTCTTGCTATGTCTTGTATCCTCAGCAGCAATTAAATCAACTTCTTTTAAGGTCCTAAGAACACGAAATGTAATATCTTCAAGATTTCCAATCGGTGTTGCACATAAGTATAATATACCTGACATTTCCTCCATGCCTTTCTAATATAGGGTTTTAATATCCATAGATTTCTAGGATTTCATCTGTATAGTTACCTGGTTCCTTATAAACTATTAATGGAGCCTCAACTTTTAGATTACTGCCACCACCCTTAATACATTCAATAAGGACCATATTAGGCTCTTTATCAATATAAGGGTATACCAGTCTCATCCTCTTTGCCTCAAGCTTATACTTGCTGCATGTGCTTATGATTTCAACCAACCTAAATGGCCTATGAACCATATAAAACCTTCCCTTTTGCTTTAGAAGCTTTGACCCTTCACGGATTACATCTTCTAAACTGCATAATATTTCATGCCTGGCAATAGCCTTTGCCGTATCTGGGTTAATTAATCCATGCTTATTAGTCATATATGGAGGATTACTGGTAACAACATCAAAGGAAGCCACTCCAAATACCTTAGAGGCCTCCTTGATATCTCCTTCTACAATATCAATTTTATCTTCTTGTTTGTTTAAAAGAAGGCTACGCCTTGCCATATCTACACTTTTAGATTGAATCTCTAAACCTGTATAATGACTACCATCCGTTTTTGCTTCCAGAAGAATAGGTATAATTCCTGTTCCTGTTCCCAGATCTAATACTTTTTCTCCTGCTAATACCTTTGCATAGGAAGAAAGCAAAACTGCATCCATCCCAAAGCAAAACTGTTCTTTATTTTGAATAATTTTATAATTGTTTCTATGAAGATCATCCACCCGCTCACCGGGTTTTATTATTACCTCTTTATTATCCATCTTAATTATCATCTAAAAGGGATTTTCCTTCCTTTTTCTCCAAAAGTTCAAGCTTTCTTAATTCATCATCATCGATTTGGTTNGATTTATCTTTCCTTCTCTTTCGCTTGAAATTAAGATCCTCTACCTTATACTCAACAACTTCCTTTTCATCATTTTCCAGTGTTACTATAACTTTAACCCGTTGTTTTAGTACACTTACGCTCTGAACTTCACCTCTTAAATTATCATTGGTTGTAACATAGTCTCCTATCTCAGGTAAGTTGGCATTAAGCTCCTCATAAGCTTCCTGCTCATTTTTTAGGCAACACATTAGTCTACCACATACACCTGAAATCTTAGTAGGATTAAGGGATAGATTTTGCTCTTTGGCCATCTTAATGGATACAGGTGCAAATTCTGATAAATGGGTATTACAACAAAGGGTTCTTCCACAGATACCTATTCCCCCCATTATCTTTGTTTCATCTCTTACACCAATTTGTCTAAGTTCAATCCTTGTTTTAAATACTGAAGCCAGATCCTTTACCAGTTCTCTAAAGTCTATTCTTCCATCAGCAGTAAAATAAAACAAAACCTTATTGTTGTCAAATGTATACTCAGAATCTATCAGCTTCATTTCAAGGCCATGCTTTTGAATCTTTTCTAGGCATATATCAAAGGCCTCTTTTTCTTTCTCTTTATTCCTTCTTTCCACCTCATCATCCTCTGGGGTGGCCTGACGGATTACAGGTTTTAAGGGTTGAACAATCATATCATCCTCTATATTTCTTGGTCCAAGTACTACTTTACCGTACTCTACTCCCCGGGCAGTTTCAACAATAACATTATCACCCTGTTCTATTTCAAAGCCTGCAGGATCAAAATAATATATTTTTCCTGCTCTTCGAAACCTTACTCCTATAACATTAACCATTACTATTCTCCTTTATTTTAAGCAGCATTAATTCTATAGTTATATCAAAGTTAACATTTGCCTTTAACTTTGCTTTTGCCTCTTCCATGGACTTAATAATATTCTCTATCTTGTCATAACTTCTAACATTTGCTTGCTTTTTAATCGTTTGAAATTCATCTTTGAACAATAAAAGATTTGGGTCTTTTGTTGCTTTTAAGATAAGTACATCTCTAAACCATAGAAGCATTATGTCTATATAATCGTCAATAGAAGCTTTGTTCTCAGAGATTGTTTTTATTCCTGCTATTATTTCATGAAGCTCCATCTGATCAATATAACGCAGAATATGAAGTATATCTTCTTTCTTTCCTTCAAAATCTTCTGAAGATGCATATCTTATAGCCTTACCTATATTCCCCCCAGAAAAACTTGCAGCCAGTTCAGCCTTATAATCAGGAATCTGATGATATGTCATAAGATATTCCTTAATATCTTGCTTATTAATGGGCTTTAAATCCAATACAACACATCTAGATAGAATTGTAGGCAAAAGTTGTTGAGTACTAGATGCAAGTAAAAGAACAATTGCATATTCCGGAGGCTCTTCAATGGTCTTTAATAATGCATTCTGTGCACTTTCTGTCATCTTTTCTGCTGAATTAATTATATATATCTTATAAGAACTTTGGTATGGTCTTATCTGAATATCTGCATTAATCTGTGTACGTATATCATCCACACCTATACTGGCTTTTTCATGAGTTATCCACACTATGTCTGGTTGATTTCCACTATCTGACTGCATACATGATTGACATTTGTTACAAGGATGTGTTTCTTTCCCCGTACATTGCAGTGTTTTAGCAAATAGGCTGGCAAATGTCTTTTTGCCCATTCCCTCTTCCCCGTGAAATATATAGGCATGAGATATCTTATGGGCAGATATTGCATTTTGTAGATGATTTATAATACCATCTTGTCCTATAATCCCAGTAAAATCCTGCATTTATTCACCCCTAAACTTAAAGTTCTTTAATAGTTAGTATTATGTTAGGATATCTATTAATAATCCCCTTATTTCATCAATTTTATCTAAAATAACCATATGATCCTTTTCATCTTTAATAAGTTCTTGGGCCAAGGCATCAAGCTCTTGGTTAACTAATTTAATCATAGCATAAACCCTATGTCGGCCCTTTCTGTCTAAAAAATTTTCCCTAGAAAACTTATGGGATCTGTTCACTATTTCATTCATAAATTCCCTAATAAGTTCCCTATAAGACTTCATATCTCGAACATCCATGTGTTTAGCAAGCTTTTTTCCCTGGGATGTTATCTGCTCAAGCATTGCATTTAGTCTAACTTGAAGATCCTGATCCTCAATATGAGACACTAAGGTAAACTTAAAATTACCATCGGTTTCTTGGACCGGAGGCTTTGATGTTGGTTGATTTATGGCTTGAGTTTGATTAACCTTAATATCCATATCTTTTGCTCCTTTATAATATTCCAATCTAATATACTTATGGTGATTATATCACATCTGGTTATGGTTTACAGTATACTTTTTTTAATATCTTGTATTATTTGGTATAGGCAAATATTAATATCTAAGTTCTCATACTTTTTTGTAATACCATATTTTTTTATATTATCTTCAGAGAAATCTTCACTATCAGCAAGATATCTCCTGCAAAGTTCAGCATATTTTGGTTCTTTTTGCTTTTGCTCCCTACGAAGGGCACGCATAAGCCGTATTCCATCTTCTAACTCTATATATATGGGTACAACCTTATCGGCCCCAAAATATTCTTTTATCTGCCCATAACTATATAATGTTCCAAGCATAAGATAGTTAAATTTATCAAGGTCAATCTGTCCATCATTAACCGTAAAGTAGTGCCATTTTCCATGAATAGTATCATACGATCTATGCTCTATTATTTTATTTTCTTCTTTTAACTCTTTAAGCTTGGCCTCATCAACAAAGTGATATTCTACCCCTTCAACTTCCGATATCCTAATTGGCCTTGTTGTATACATTACAACCTTTCTTAGATCAAGTTCTTTGTTTTCCAATAATTTTTTATATATAGTATCCTTACCTGTAGCACTTTTACCTATAATGATAAATATTTTTGACATTATTCTTATCCTTCCTGCAACTATTATTTCTTATGTCTTAAACCTTTTACTTCTTTTTCGTGTTTTTGCTGATACATTCTAGCATCTGCAATAGTTAGACACTCTTCTAAATTTGTATCTTTATTAGTCTGGGTAATACTCCATCCATAGCTTATTCGGATATTAAAATCCTTTTCATTATTTTTATTGAATCTTTTAAGAGCTTGTTCAAATCTATCTAAGAATCTCTTCATCTTTCCATCATCATATTCAACTCCAATAACTGAGAATTCATCCCCGCCCATCCTTATACATATCTCATCATCTTCTGATGAATATACAAGAGCATCAGCTACAGCCTTAATGGCTATATCACCAGTTGCATGTCCATAGTTATCATTGATATATTTTAAATTGTCCATATCAGCACTAAAAACCATAATTCTAGCATTTCTTTCTATACTTTGGTCCAGATGGGCTTGTCCCAATGTATGAAGAGCCCTTCTATTATATAGACCTGTCAACTCATCTTTTATAGACATATCCTCCAGCTCTTCATCAATATAATTTGGTGGTGTTAATTCCTTAATATCAAATTGTACCTTAGGTAACCATTCATTGTTATTCATACCTATCTCCATGGTTACTTTTGTAGAACGGGGAACTTCATTAAAGTCCCTACCAGGCAGGTATTTATCCCAGTCTTTGAATAAGCACATATAGAAAGAGGATAAACCTTCATTTAGATATGTATATTTAGCTAATTTTTTACAAATCTCCTCCTGTTGTGTTACACCTGTTAAATCAATTGACATATATGCATTTCTTGATATGGATTGATCTTTATCCTCTACTTCATTCAATACATTATTTCTTCTTAGTATCAAATTTTCTTGGTAGTTTCTTCCCTTACAACCACAGGACTCTCTAATATAAGTAATTTTTTTTAAGTAGCTGGTCTTCTCCTTGGGCCTACCCTGATTACACAAATGAATCTTATCAACCGCTTCCATTCCCATATCAAATACTGGCATGCCCACAGTTGTGATAGAAGGTATGAAGTCTTTAGTAATCTCCATATTATCACAACCTGATACTGCAATGTCTCGAGGAACCAAATATCCCCGTTCTGCAAGTGCATTATGACATGGCCATATAATCATTGGCACAAACAATTGCTTCTGGAATATCATTAGGGTCTGACAACCATTTGTCAATTGCAAGTCTTGCAGACACCTTCCAGAAATCACCGTAATGTATTCTATCTTCTTCAACTGCAATACCATATTCAGTAAGGATTCTTTTATAAGTTTCAAGTCTTTGAATTGATGCTGGATTATCCTCCCACTTCATAAGCAAGACCTCCGTAGCCAACAAAATTATTAAAAATTGCAACATTATATCCAAGGTCATATGCACGACTACATATACCTCTGCATAATATATCTTGGTACTCTTGATAGGCTTGTGTAGCAAATACCCCAATAGTTTTTCGCCCTCTTCCAAGCATTTTATCCCCACTTTCGCATCTAATCAATGTACTTGAATTAATTATACTTCTAATTATATAATACTATATGTTTTTATCTTTTTGGAGTATTTTTTTATTATAAAAAGCCTCAACCTTATAAACTTTGGTTGAGGCCTCATTTACCTTATATTTATTATAAAAGATTTGCTCTTAGCCTTAAGAATTCCTTCTCTCTCTTTTGCCTATACATTCTGTCATCGGCTTTGCCCATACTCTCTTCAATGGTAGTATCCTCATTGGGGGTCAAAATGTNCCATCCGTAACTTATATATATATTGAACTTGTTTTTACCACTTTGATTTACAGAATTAATTTTTTCTATAAACCTTCTTATAAACCGATGTGCCTTATCCTCATCATACTCTAGTCCAATGACGGAAAATTCATCTCCTCCAAAACGTACACATATCTCATCATCATCTGCAGCAAAAGTTAAAGCATCTGCAACAACTCTAAGTGCTATATCTCCCCCTGCATGTCCGTAATTATCATTAATTTCCTTAAGTTTGTCAAGATCTGCAGTTAATATCATGATCCTACCATTCTTTTCTACCGCTCTTTTAATGTACTTTTCACCAAGGATTTCAAGACCCCGCCTATTATATAGTCCTGTTAGTTCATCTCTTATGTACATGTCTTCTAGTTTGTAGACTAAGCGGTTTAATTCATTATGTATTCTTATATTCTCCAAGACATTACTAACATTTATCATCCATGTATGAAAGGTCTTCATATAAGTCTGATTCTTTTCGTATGCAATAGCTACGTAACCAAAATTCACAGACTGATAATGTAATATAGCAACATAATATACTAATGGTTTGTCATCATTAAATTCTGGTGGTATTAAATATTGTCTAGAAAATCTGACTTTACTATAATCCACTGAATTCTTTATACCTACCTCCATGATGATTTCCTCATCTTCGTCGCGAATATACTCAATACCTTCTTCGATACTTTGCCAATCCTTATACATGCACATATAAAAGTCTGTGAAGCCTTTATTCTCATATACATAGTAGCGAAGCCTTTTATTCATCTCATCAAGTTTTCTAATCTTAACCAGGTCTGCTGACATATATGCATTTCTTAATACTTCCATAGATAATTCATTATTAATTCTAAAACTATGCTTTCTACACTCTTTTCGCTCTTTGTCAGGATTATAATCACAACCACAAGATTCTCTGAATATTGCCTTACTATCCATATAGGTTATTTGTGGCTCTTTATGACCCTGATGAATACGATTAATTTTACTAACAGCTTCCATACCCATCTTTTCAATAGGTGCCTCAGCTGTTGTTATACTGGGAACAAATTCTGATGAATCCATTAAATTATCGCATCCAGAGATGGCAATATCATCAGGTACGGATATTCCCATTTTCTCCAACTCTTCTGCCACTGTAATAGCCATATAGTCACTGGCACATATAATTGCTTCTGGTTTTTTAAGATTACTGGATAACCAAAAAGATACTGCCTCTTTGCCTTTTTCCTTCCAAAAGTCTCCGTAGTAGATTCGTTCCTCTTCTATGGGAATATCATATTCAGCTAAAACTCTTTTATAGCATGCCAGTCTTTTCTGAGAATCAGGATGTTCCTTAGGTCCTGCCAAAAAATTAAGTAGTGTAAATCCATGAACCTCAATAAAATGCCTAATTATTTCTTCGAGGACCTTATTATCATCCAATAATACATTATAGTAGTCATCATCTTTTCTTCTTACAGTTACAACAGGACAGGTGGTTCTTTCCTTTATGTAATCTTTAATCCTTTGCTCTAAATTTTCAACTACTATAGTATCCCTTACAATAATAATTCCATCTAAGGATACATAATTAGGTAAATCAGCTATCTGAAGCTCTCCTTGGTCATATTCCAACTGACCATACCCACCAAAATTTGTAAAAAATATTACATTGTAATCAAGCTCCTGTGCTCTGGCAACTATCCCCTTACATAGGCGCTCCTGATACTCTATATTAATTTGTGATATAAATACTCCTATTGTTTTCCTGTGATTTGTAAACACGTATAATTCTCCTATTTTATATTAAGTATCAAACTGGTTTTTACACAATAATAGTCCTACTTTACTAAATATATATCATCTTCAGCCAAAAAACAATAGTTTTCAGATTTTAAAGACATAATTTATATTCCCTATGATAGAATCATCCTG
>JGI24708J26588_10002434_pt1 | contig 14062 bp, 11 predicted proteins | sample BioPla1DNA2_FD_26588 | JGI IMG/M metagenome (IMG submission 26588) | reverse complement strand
TGATGGTATTACTTTGTACTTGAGTAAGGAATAATTCATTTAAAAAAATGTCAAATTCCTCTTGGGTTGATATTGTATTAGTTGGTGGAGTATCTATCGGTTTCTTACAAGATAGAAGTCCAGTGGATAGAGTTAATATAAATAAGAACAGGAGTATTTTTTTAAAATGTTTCATATTAATATCTACCTTTCCCCAAAATAGATTCTTTATAATTATATTAGTACATTTAAATAAAAGTCCAAAATATAGTATATTTTTATATTATAATATGTTTGTAACATGTTAAGGAGCACTTTTTAAAAATAGGGCTATACTAGGCTATTTCACCAAAGCCAATGTTGACAATTAAAAAACATCATGATATTCTTAAAACAATTAGGAAATACTGTTATTATAGCACTATATATCCAAATAATATAATAATGTAAAAGCAATGAAGAGAAGAGTAGATAAGAAGGCGATATACAGAGAGCTTCCGCTTGCTGAGAGGAAGTTATGGCTAAATTATTGAAGATGGCCTCTAAGCTTCGCGCTGAGAAAGTTTCATTATCTAGAACTTTTTAGGTGTCGACGGTTATACCCGTTATAGTATGAGCTGTGTTACTTTCACAGTTTTTGCAATACTTTTCTTGCAAAAAAAGAGGGTCATAATGACTGAAATAAAGTGGTACCACGAGATAGTACTCTCGTCTTTATATTATATAAGACGGGAGTTTTTAATATTATACTAACTTTATTTTATATTGTAAGTATTAATAAATCAATGGAAGCCCATATAAGTTTAAGGAGGAAATTATGAGTAAGAAACCTTACTATATTACAACAGCAATTGCATATACGTCAGGAAAGCCACACATTGGAAACACCTATGAGATCGTATTGGCTGATAGTATTGCTAGATTCAAAAGACAACAAGGTTATGATGTTTACTTTCAAACAGGAACCGATGAGCATGGTCAAAAAATAGAAAATGCAGCAAGTGAAGCAGGAATTAAACCAAAGGAATTTGTAGATAATGTAGCTGGAGAGATCAAAAGAATTTGGGACCTTATGAACACATCTTATGATAAATTTGTTCGTACTACAGATGAATATCATATGAAACAAGTTCAAAAGATATTTAAGAAGCTATATGAACAAGGTGATATTTATAAGAGTTTTTATGAGGGAATGTACTGTACACCTTGTGAATCATTTTTTACCAAATCTCAACTTAAGGATAATAAGTGTCCAGACTGTGGTGGAGATGTTGAGCATGCTAAGGAAGAAGCTTATTTCTTAAAATTAAGTAATTATGCAGAGAGATTAACAAATCATATTAAAGAAAATCCTGAGTTTATTCAACCAGAATCAAGAAAAAATGAAATGGTTAATAACTTTATAAAACCAGGTCTACAAGACTTATGTGTTTCCCGAACATCATTCAAGTGGGGAATACCAGTTGACTTTGAAGAAGGCCATGTAGTATATGTATGGATTGATGCTCTTAGCAACTATATTACTGGTTTAGGTTATGATGTTGATGGAAATCATGATGAAAAGTTTAATAAATACTGGCCTGCAGACTTACACCTTATAGGTAAGGATATTTTAAGATTCCACACTATATATTGGCCAATTATGTTAATGGCTCTTGATATACCACTTCCAAAGCAGGTATTTGGACATCCTTGGTTGTTACAAGGCGAAGGAAAGATGAGTAAATCAAAGGGTAATGTACTTTATGCGGATGATTTAGTAGACTTATTTGGAGTAGATGCAGTTAGATATTTTGTTCTTCATGAGATGCCATTTGAAAGTGATGGTATAATTTCATATGAACTAATGGTAGAACGTATGAATTCAGAGTTAGCTAATACTCTTGGTAATCTAGTGAATCGTACAGTATCCATGATTAATAAATATTTTGATGGTGTTGTTACAAATACTAATGTTACTGAAGAAGTAGACAATGACTTAAAGGCAGTAGTAACTGGAACTTACAAGCAAATTGTTGCTAAGATGGATAAGTTAAGAGTAGCAGATTCAATTACCTTAATCTTTAATTTATTTAAACGTTGTAACAAATATATTGATGAAACTATGCCATGGATACTAGCAAAAGATGAGGATAAAAAAGATAGGTTAGCTACAGTTTTATATAACCTAGTAGAAGGTATTAGTATAGGAGCAAACCTTCTAGAACCTTTTATGCCAGAAACTTCAGAAAAAATCTTAGGACAAATTAATGCAAGTAAGAGAACTAAAGAGGAATTAGATGTTTTTGGCCTATATCCTTCAGGAACTAAGGTTACAGATAAGCCAGAGATTCTTTTTGCTCGTTTAGATATTAAAGAAGTCCTTAAGACTATAGAAGAATCTAAAGAAGCAGCTAATGATTCAGGCCAAGATAGTAGTGATTATAGCGATGAAGTTGTAATTAATATTCCTGCAAAAGAAGAAATTACCTTCGATGACTTTATGAAAATGCAACTTCAAGTTGGTGAGATTTTAGAATGTGAAGAAGTTAAGAAGTCAAGAAAACTTCTTTGTTCTAAGGTTAAGGTTGGAGATAGGGTAATGCAAATTGTTTCAGGTATCAAGGCTGATTATACTCCTGAAGAAATGGTAGGTAAAAAGGTAATGGTACTTGTTAATCTAAAACCTGCTAAGTTAGCTGGACTATTATCAGAAGGAATGCTACTTTGTGCTGAGAATCAAGATGGAAAGCTAGCCCTTATGGTACCAGAAAGAGATATGCCTTCAGGAGCAGAGATTAGCTAAACCATGTATAAGATACTTGGTCGTATAGTAGTGGAAGGGATTTATTATGATATTTGAAAGTCATGCTCATTATGATGATGAGGCATTTGATAAGGACAGGGAAGAATTACTTACTAGCTTTCATGATGAGGGAATAGGATATGTAGTAAATGTTGGCTCCACCATTGAGGATTCAAAGCGGACTATAGAGCTTACAAAGACTTATCCCTTTATTTATGGGAGTATAGGCGTTCATCCTAGTGAGACTAAGGATATGAACGATGATGATATTAGCTGGCTAAAACAAATGACGTCCCTAGATAAGATTGTTGCAATTGGTGAAATTGGTCTAGATTACTACTGGGATAATGTAGAAAGGGATGTTCAAAAACATTGGTTTGAGCGTCAAATGGACCTGGCCAAAGAGGTTAACTTGCCAGTTATAATTCACAGTAGGGATGCAGCTAGTGATACCCTAGATATGATAAGAAGTGCCAAGTTAGATGATAACAGAGGAGTTCTTCACTGTTTTGCATATTCAAAAGAGATGGCCAAGCAGTATATTGATATGGGCTTTTATATTGGTATTGGTGGAGTTCTTACCTTCAAGAATGGGAGAAAGCTTAGGGAAGTTGTAGAGTATATACCTCTTGAATATATTTTGCTCGAGACTGACTCACCCTATCTTGCTCCGGAACCAAACAGGGGTAAACGCAACGATTCCACTAACTTAAAGTATGTAGCTACTGAAATAGCTAGAATTAAAAATATTAGCTATGAAGAAGTAATAGAAATAACAAGAAATAACGGAATGAAGTTATTTAGAATCAAGGATAAATAGTAGTAAATTAATTTGTAGGCTAGAGTTACTAGATAACTTTAGTCTACATGAAATAGAAATGAGGCTTATATGGCAAAACTAGGTAATCCCAAAAATACAATTGAAATACTAAATAAATATGAATTTTCCTTTCAAAAAAAGTTCGGACAAAACTTTTTAGTTGATACCCATGTATTAGATAAGATAGTAAGGGCAGCAGATATAACTAAGGATGATTTTATCCTAGAAATTGGTCCAGGGATTGGAACATTAACACAGTATCTTTGTGAACATGGTAAACAAGTTCTTGCCATAGAAATTGATAAAAACTTAATTCCTGTTTTGGAAGAAACCTTAGCGGATTATGATAATGTTGAAGTTATTAATGAAGATGTACTAAAGTTAGACCTAAAAAAAATTATAGAAGAAAGAAATGGTGGTAATAAGATAAAGGTTGTAGCAAACCTACCATATTACATTACAACTCCTATAATTATGGGACTTTTTGAAAGTAATCTTCCTATTGAAAACATTATAGTTATGGTACAAAAAGAAGTTGCTGATAGAATCCAATCAGGACCTGGGACTAAGGATTATGGGTCAATATCTGTTGCAGTTCAATATTATGCAAAGCCATATATTGCAGCAAATGTTCCTCCTAACTGTTTTATGCCAAGGCCAAAGGTTGGTTCAGCTGTACTTTGCTTAACACCACATGACAATCCGCCAGTTCAAGTTAAGGATGATAAGTTATTCTTTCAAATAATACGTAGTGCATTTAATCAACGAAGGAAAACCTTAGTAAATGGCCTATATAATGCAGGAATTATTAACTTAACAAAAGAAGAAATATCAGAAGCTATAACTAGGCTTGATAAGCCAGTTAATGTTAGAGGAGAAGCCTTAACATTAGAAGAGTTTGCAAGTTTAAGTAATATATTGAGTGAAAAGATATAAGATGTTATTTAATTTATAGTTTTATAAAACTTCATAATAATAATCTGATTAATTGATAGCTTGTATGCTCTTATAGTGTACAGGCTATTTTTTTGACATTTTTATGGGTAAGTTATATTTCTCTCTTTAAAGGAATACAATTATATGAGAATTAAATTTGTACTAGCTAAAGAATATAGGCTACTAGAAATTGCTTATAAGTAATTAATAATAAAGGAGTTTGTTATGGCGGACTATAAAAGACTAGTATCATATATGTATAATTATGAAGATGGGCAAAAAGGGACAAATGTTGGATATGCTAGAGTAGAATCAAGAAATGGCAAGTGCATGGTGTATATTCGCATTAGGGTTCCTAGTCTAAGTGGTAAAGATTTAAAGGTATATTTCTTTAAAAGAGATGGTTATAGTATTGAGGGGATTCCCCTTGGTGTCTTATCCGTAAAAAACGGAGTAGGGCAGTTTAGAACAAGTACAGATAGTAACAATATTATGAGTACATCATACACATTAGAAGATATAGGTGGAATGGTCCTATATTATTCAGACGAGAAGTATTTTGCTACTGAGTGGGATGATAAACCTATAACTAAGGAAATGGTTAACAATAGCTTATTAGTACCAAGGGAAAAAGAGGTAACTAAAAGTAAGGATGAGGCTGAAGAAAAGGTAGAAAACCTAATTAGGGAAGGGGATACTGTAGGGGAAAAGGAAGTTCTTGAAACAGTTGAAAAGCTAGAAGAAATAGAAAAGGTAGNAGAAGTAGAACCTGTAGAGAAAACAGAAAAAACAGAAAAAATAGAGCTTGTAGACGATATTGAAAAAACAGAGAGTGAAGTATTCAAAGATCATTCTGATAAAGAGGGCAAAGAAGAAATAGAACAATCACCTATAGAATCAGCTAGTAAAAAAGACACTAGAGATACTTCTTATGGTGGGAACAGGAGAAAGACTTGGCCAGTATTTGAAGAGCACCCAGATGCACTTAAGATATACGATAGATTTCCTAAGATGTATCCCTTTGAAGATAATGAGATTGCATGGTGTGTAAGGATAGAACCTCAGGATATAGGACTTTTACCAATGGAAAATTGGGCCCTAGGTAATAATAGCTTTTTATTACATGGTTTTTATTGTTATAGTCATTTGATATTTGCTAGGATAAATGACAAAGACGGAATTAAGTACATATTAGGGGTTCCAGGAATATATCATAATAGGGAAAGGTTTATGGCTAGGATGTTTGGATTTGACTTTTTTAAGAGTATAAAAAGAAAAGAGCTAAGAACTGGAGAGTTTGGGTATTGGTATGCTCCTATATACTTTAGCTAAGGAAACTTTAAGGAGACCATATATAATAGGTTATCAATGTAGAAACCCTTATATATGGTCTCCCTTGCTTATGAAGGAGGCCTAATAAATAAGATAAGTAATTTAAAGTTTGAGTTTATTTTTGTTAGTGTAGGCATATAATAAATGGTCCTGCCAATTTCCATTTATTTTAATTTTTAAATTTGCTAGGCCTTCATACTTAAAACCTAGCTTTTGAATTAAATTGATAGAAGGTAAATTAGATGGCATTATCTTTGCCTCGATTCTATGTAAGTTATATCTTTCTATAACCTCTGACATAGAATATTGTATAGCTTCATAGGCATAGCCCATCTTTGTATGTTCATGGTCAATCTTGTAGCCAATTTGGCAGGAGGGTTGTTTTCCTTCTTTGATGTTGTAGTAGTTGATTGTTCCTATTATTGAGTCAGGCCTATCTTTTAAATAAATCCAAAATCGTAACATGTTATTTCTCTTCATTAGTCTCTCTTCAAAGGCTAAGGATGTCCTCTGATATGAAAGGGTATAGAAATTAAAGGAACGCTTTGCTTCCCACGGCTCAAAGTGGCTCCTATTTCTATTATAAAAGTCTAAGACCATATCTGCATCGTGTGCTTTTAATGTTGTTAGTCTCAGTCTTTCTGTAGTATAAGATATATTCATAAGCAACTCCTATTCTATTCCTCGAAGGCTTACTTCTTTCACATAGGGGCGTAAAACTTCTCTAAACTCATTAAGTTCATCTAAGCTATAGGCTAAAAGACCTGGATCAATCACATCTTTTGAATCTCTAAATGATTGAAGAAAGTAGACCCTAGCACCTTTAATCCACTTGCCAATCTCTATAAGGTCTTTGGTCTCGTGAAAGTTTTTAACTATAGTGGTACGAAACTCATAATCAATTTTTGAGTTTAGGATTAAGGATATGCTATCTGAAAGTTTATTTAGGTCCATACTATCTAGGCCAGAAGTTATGGGGTACTTTTCCTTACAGTTTTTTATGTCCATTGCTATATAATCTATAAGCTTCTCCTTAATTAAATATTCAATTATTTTTGGATTAGAACCATTAGTATCTAGTTTAACAAGGAAGCCTAGTTCTTTAATTTTCTTTATTAGTTCAACAAGTCCAGGATAAAGGGTAGGCTCACCCCCGGTAATACAAACTCCCTCTATGATACCAGTTCTTTTTCTTAGGGTAGAAAAGATTTCTTCTTCTGGAATTATTGGTTGACTTGTTGGAGCAAGAACCAGGGTAGAATTGTGGCAAAAAGGACACCTAAAATTACATCCACCCAAAAATATAGTAGAGGCCAAGTGGCCGGGATAATCTAAAAGCGTTGTTTTATTAAAGCCATGTATCAATATTATACCTCCTACTTAAATAGCAACATAAATATTTATTTTTCTCATATAAATACTTAGATATATTAATAAGCATACTTCCTAATCTAATATTATTGGAATGTGTTTGAAAAAAGTTAAAATATAAAGTATATTATACATGAATTTTCAAAGATGTAGATACTTAAATATATTTATCTCATAATTAATAATTGAAATATTAAGAGGATGGTTCTATGGATGAAAAGTACATGAAGGAAGCCTTAAAGCAGGCTAAAAAGGCTAATGAAATAGGAGAGGTTCCAATTGGTTGTGTAATAGTATATGAAGATAAAATAATTGCTAGGGGATATAATAGAAGAAACACTAAAAACTCTACTCTAGCCCACGCAGAACTTATTGCAATTGATAAGGCAAGTAGGAAGTTAGGGGACTGGAGATTAGAAGGTTGTACCATGTATGTTACCTTAGAACCTTGTCAAATGTGTTCAGGTGCAATAGTGCAATCTCGTATGGATAAGGTTGTAATTGGAGCCATGAATCAAAAGGCAGGATGTGCAGGTTCTATCTTAAACTTACTACAAATGGAAGAGTTTAACCATCAGGTAGAAATAGTTAGGGGTGTTTTAGAAGAAGAATGTGTAGCTATTTTACAGTCCTTTTTTAAAAACTTAAGATTAAGGAACAAGCAAGAAAAAGAGGAAAGAAAAGAAAAAGAAAATTGCCAATAATAAACGTTTGACTTTTAATTATAAAATATGTATACTATACAATACAGTTTAATACTGTATAACAAAGTCAAAAAGCTTCCGTGCAGCCGGGGAGTTAGCGGTGCCCTGTACCTCCAATCCGCTATAGCAGGGGTGATATCTTGCCTCGGGTGTATGTCTGTGGGGCTGCCTTTTATAAGTGACGTTGACGTCTGGGTCTTGCGCAACAAGAACTTGTGAACCGTGTCAGGTCAGGAATGAAGCAGCACTAAGCGAGCCCTCTTGTGTGCCGCAAGGCAACCTGGGCCGAGTTAACTGTAAAAGTAACGCTTATGGACAGCATTCAAAGCAAGATGCACGGAATTAATATAATATATATTACAATATTAAGAATGCCATCATATTATGTGATGACATTTTTTTTGTTTACAAATAATTTAAGAAATACTTAAGGCCACATACTTGTTTAATCTAGTGTTGGATGATAATATAAAGTTATATATTTGACAGATATAAAACACATTAGATAGTTAAGACATATCAGGTTAATGTTTAAATATAGTAGAACTTTTTTCATGATTGGTTTTAGGAGAAGCATATGGAAAAGTATGAGAACATAATTAAAATTGAAGAAATTAGGCGTTTGGCAGAAAATAAAGATTATATTTTAGCTGCTCAGATTGTAGATACAATGGATATTAGTAAAGTTAAAGCTAATACTGATTTAAGTACTATTGCTGATGTATTTATAAAAAGAGAAAGATATGATGAAGCTTTAGATGTTTTAAATAAAATGTATGAAAAGTCAGTATCTAGAAGAGTTGTTTATCAACTATTAGAAGTTTCAATAAAAACAAAGGACATTTCTTTATCAAAGAGATATTATGATGAATACATAGAATTAGCACCTAAGGATACTACTAGGTACATATTCGAGTATCAAATCAAAAGGTTAGAAAATCGACCAATTGAAGAGCAAATTACTCCCCTTAAAGAACTTAAAAAATATGAATACATAGAAGAGTGGGCCTATGAACTTGCAACTTTATACCACCAGGCCAACATGAAAGAAGAGTGTATGGAAGAATGTAAGGACATAATAATTTGGTTTGGTGATGGAGAATATGTAAGAAAGGCTGAGTTATTAAAGGCTTATCATGAAGGTAAGGTAGATTTGTTCGAATTGCTTAATGATACTGAAGGTGGTAACCAACAAGTAGGACAAGATATAATAAAAGAAGAAGCAATTGATGAAGAAAAAGAAGAAATAAAAGAAGAACTAGAAGAGAATGAAACACTAGAAGAAAAACCATTAATAGTGGACAAGCTACAAGCTAGAGAACATGAAGTAGAAGAGAATGTACTCCTAGTAGAAGAAAAAGAAATGAACGAAGATTCTTTAATAGCAAAAGATATCGATGAAGAGGAAGAAGAGCTAGAAACAAAAGAAGTTGAACTTAAAGTGAACCAAATTGAAAAAGATGAACTCGGGAAGGACGAACTTGAAGAAGNTATACCTAAGGATACAGATGAAAATGTTAATGAAAGTATAAGCACCAAGAAGCCTACTAGAACATATGATGATTTGTTAGAGGATTTTTTTGCATCAAAAGATATNAAATACAAAGAAATATTCGGTGAGTATTTAAACGACAAGGGTAATAAGAGGCAAATACTTGAGGTACTACAAGAAATCAAGAATAATGATATAGCTTATAACAACCTTGTAATTACTACTAGTGATGAAAGTGATAAAGAAGACAATGTATCATTTGCTAAGGCTATACTTAAGGCAATGTATAAGTTAGAATATATCATGTATAGTAAGGTAGGTGTAATAGACGCTAAGGCATTTAACAAAATAGACTCAGCTAAGAAAAAAAGAGCCTTAAGAAACTGTTCTTTAATAATAGAAAGGGCAGACTTGCTTGATAATAATGCAATTGACGAAATAGAAAACTTAGTTATTAACAAGGACCAAGGGATCTTGTTTGTTTTTCAAGGAAACAAGAATGACATTGATAAGTTGTTTAAAGAGCATCCCCAACTTTACTTATATTTTCATGTTATGATAAGTCTGTAGTAATATAAAAGACTTCTAATGGAATTAAAAATGATTTGCATAATATAAAAAGAATGCTATAATACACTTTGTTTAGTTTGAATGGAAGGATTTTATACATGAATAATATTGTATTAATTGGAATGCCTGGTGTAGGAAAAAGCACAATAGGTGTTATTTTAGCAAAGGTTCTAGGCTATAAGTTTATAGACTCCGACTTGCTAATACAAGAACAAGAAAAATGTTTACTTAAAGATATTATAGAGAATAATGGATTAGAAGGTTTTATTGAAATAGAAAATCAGGTTAATTCAGAAATTGAAACTAATAAAACAGTAATTGCTACTGGTGGAAGTGTAATATATGGCAAAGAGGCTATGGAGCATCTTGGTAAGATTGGGACAATAGTCTACCTTGAACTAAGTCTAGATATACTAGAGAAGCGTCTAGGCGACATGAAACAAAGAGGGGTGGCTCTTAAGGAAGGACAAACTTTAGAAAGTTTATATCTAGAACGTTGCCCTTTATATGAAGAATATGCAGATATAATAATTAATTGTGATGAAAAGACTGTTGAAGAGGTTTTAGCTAGTATTATACACGCTATTACTCCATTTATAAACTAACCCTTTCATTGTATAATAGTTTGTGGTATAATGTACGGGGTACTTTTTTGATAAAGTAGAATAATTATTAAATTACTAGAATTTACATAAGAGAATTGAACATAGACAAAGAACTATAATAGACAGATAATAATTATAAAAAGCAGAAATAATCAGACAACTAGATGTGTAATTAGTTAAATTTGGATAGACTTAAGATAAGATAGACCTAAGATTATATATGACTAGAGAGAAGTAGAACACCGTAGAAGATTGTATTGATACACTGTAGATAAATAATAACAGGGTATTATGGTATTTTTTTAGAAGAATAGTTTGAATGATTTGAAAAATTAACTGAAAACTTAAGTAGAAAGACTAGGTCAATCAATAAGAGTATAACGAGGTGCGGAATGGACCAATATATTATTAAAGGTGGAAAACCTTTACAAGGTGAAGTAGTTATTAGTGGAGCTAAAAATGCTGCTCTTGGTATTTTAGCTGCGGCTATTATGACTGATGGTACAGTAGTGGTAGACAATTTACCATGTGTACGTGATATTAAGGTATTGTTACAAGCAATAGAGCAAATTGGAGCAAAAGTTGAAAGAGTAGATTGTAATACAGTAAAAATTAGTGGTAACTACATTGATTCTGTAGTTATTGATTATGAATTCATCAGAAAGATAAGAGCCTCCTATTATTTATTAGGAGCTTTACTAGGAAAGTACAAAAGAGCAAAGGTTGCCCTTCCAGGTGGATGTAATATTGGTAGTAGACCAATAGACCAACATATTAAGGGCTTTGAAGCTTTGGGTGCTTCTGTTAAAATAGAACATGGTATGATTGAGGCAAGTGCTGACAAACTAGTTGGAAGTCATATATATTTAGATGTAGTTAGTGTTGGAGCTACTATTAATATTATGCTTGCAGCATGTATGGCTGAGGGTACAACTATTTTGGAAAACACAGCAAAGGAACCACATGTAGTTGATGTGGCTAACTTCTTAAACAGTATGGGCGCCGATATTAAGGGTGCTGGAACAGATATAATTCGTATTAAGGGTGTAGAAAAGTTACATCCTACTGAGTATTCAATAATACCAGATCAAATTGAAGCTGGAACCTTTATGCTTGCAGCAGCAGCAACAAAGGGTGATGTTTTAATTAAGAATGTTATACCAAAGCATCTTGATGCGATAACAGCAAAGTTATTAGAGATGGGTGCAACAGTGGAAGAACTAGATGATGCAGTTAGGGTAAAGGGACCAGAAAAATTAGGTAGTACACATGTTAAGACCCTACCTTATCCAGGTTTTCCTACCGACATGCAACCACAAACAGCAGCAGCTTTAGCGGTCTCTTCTGGAACTAGTATTGTAACAGAGAGTATATTTGAAAATCGTTTCAAGTATGTAGATGAGCTATCAAGAATGGGAGCTTCAATAAAGGTTGAAGGTAATTCAGCTATCATTGATGGAGTAGACAACTTAACAGGAGCTATTGTTAGGGCTCCAGACCTAAGAGCAGGAGCTGCCCTTGTAATAGCAGGTTTAGTTGCCGAGGGTTATACCCAGATAGAGCAAGTAGAAAATATCGAAAGAGGCTATGAGAATTTTGAAAAGAAGCTACAAGGCCTAAATGCTGACATTGAAAAAATAAGCGGTGACGATGAGAAAGCTATTAAAAAATTCAAATTTAAGGTTGGTTAATTAAGGTAACTTATTAATAATCAAATAAAAACAAAATATCTCTTATTCAGAGTGATGGAGAGTAAAGGCTCTATGAAGTCACGGCAACCCCATATATGGAAGGTGCCAACCTGAGCGAGGATTCGAACAATAAGAGGATTGATACTTAAATATCGAGTCCGTCTTAGACGGACTTTTTTTAGATAACTAGGAAACCAAGTGAGTTTCATAAAAAGTTAAGGATACTCACAATTTTTACAAAGGAAGATGAAAGGATATATATGAGAAAGTTATTTACTTCGGAGTCTGTAACAGAAGGACATCCAGATAAAATATGTGACCAAGTATCAGATGCAATTCTAGATGCAATACTTGAACAAGACCCAATGAGCCGTGTAGCATGTGAAACTGCTATTACAACTGGCTTAGTATTAGTAATGGGTGAAATTACTACTAAGGCATATGTAGATATTCAAAAGGTAGTAAGAGAAACTATATGTAAAATCGGCTATGATAGGTCCGAATATGGTTTTGATGGTAATACATGTGGGGTAATTGTTGCTATTGATGAACAGTCTCCAGATATTGCCCTTGGTGTAGATAAGGCCCTTGAAGTTAAAGAAAAAGAATCAAGTGATGATGTTAATGGTGCAGGTGACCAAGGTATGATGTTTGGTTACGCAACAAACGAAACTGATGAATATATGCCATACCCAATTTATTTATCCCACAAATTAACTAAGGGTCTTGCTCAATTAAGGAAGGATGGAACATTACCATACCTAAGACCAGATGGTAAATCTCAGGTAACTATAGAATATAATGAAGCAGGAGACCCTGTTGCAATTGATACTGTAGTATTATCAACTCAACATGATCCTGATGTTACAAAAGAACAGTTAGAGGCTGATATAAAGGCTTATTTATTTGACAAGATTTTGCCTGAAGAATTACTAACAGAAAACACTAAATACTTCATTAATCCAACAGGAAGATTTGTTGTTGGTGGACCACATGGAGATAGTGGTTTAACTGGAAGGAAAATAATAGTTGATACCTACGGTGGTTACGCAAGACATGGTGGTGGGGCCTTCTCTGGTAAGGACTGTACAAAGGTAGACCGTTCTGCATCATATGCAGCACGTTATATTGCAAAGAATATTGTTGCAGCAGGTCTAGCAGATAAGTGTGAGATTCAACTTTCTTATGCAATTGGTGTAGCTAAACCAACATCAATTATGGTTGATACATTTAATACAGGTAAGTTAGATAATGAAAAGTTAATCAAGATAATTGATAAGCATTTTGACTTAACACCTACAGGTATAATCAAGATGTTAGACTTAAGAAGACCAATATATAAGCCAGTTGCAGCTTATGGACATTTTGGTAGAAACGAACTAGGCTTACCTTGGGAGAAACTAGATAAGGTAGATGCCCTAAAAGAATACTTATAAAATATATAAAACAATTTAATTAAAATGTGATAAACTTTCTAAATAATTTAGGATTATGATTGATATCTTAAATTTAGTATACTATTATAGGTTTACTTAATGAATATGGAAGGTTTGTCACATTTTTTTTTATGTGTTATTCTTATATAGATAGGGTTAGTCCCTCCTAGTTAGCTACTATGACAAGAGAATTTAGGTGATTATATGAAAATAAAAAGCAGAATAATTATAGCATTTTTAATTATAATGTTTCTCCCAGCTATCCTTTTTGGAATCTCTGGTATATCTATAATTAAGTATCAGAAGAATTCCATTCAAAAGGAGTATGGGTCCAATGTTGA
>JGI24708J26588_10002433_pt1 | contig 14067 bp, 9 predicted proteins | sample BioPla1DNA2_FD_26588 | JGI IMG/M metagenome (IMG submission 26588) | reverse complement strand
CCTACCTTTGTGCCTGTAAGTCCCATTTGTTTTCTGATTAATTCTGCTAAAGTTATTTCAGGATCAACAATAACCATTCTTTCAACACCATTAAGAACTATTGGTTTTTTTAACATCTGGCAACCTCCTTGTTTATATATAAATATTTATATATTAAAACTTCCTATTCCCCCCTTTCTCAAATATATAAAATATTGCTATTTAAATTTAATCTTTTATATCTACTATATTATATAGTAGCAATTTTCATGCCAATATGTAGATCGGGTAATTCCAAGGGTTGTAGAATATAGATTTAAATATTGTTATTTTATCGAACACTTTGAAAGTTTTAGTGTTAGTTTTTTGCACATTAATCTTCTTAAATACATATATTATCCTAATCCTACGGAAACTAAAATAATATCCAAGAAGCTGTTTTGTTGTGAATTATTAAACATCTTATGGGAGTATATTCTTAATCTTCGAATAAATTAATCTTCATTTGAATTGTTCAGAAATTACACATAAAAAAAATTCCTAACATAAAATGTTAGGAATTTTCTTGTTTAGGATGCGGATTCTTTCGGTCCTTTTTTTGTTTTTGAATCGTCAGTTTTTAAAACAATAGTTGGTTCACCATTTTCTTTAATTGTATCCTTGGTGATAATAACTTTTTCTATATCATCTCTAGAAGGTGCTTCATACATGATATCCATCATCAGGCCTTCTAGGATACCTCTTAATCCTCTGGCTCCTGTTTTTCTAGCTATAGCTTCCTTGGCAATTAGTTTTAGGGCCTCTTCTTCAAATTCTAAAACAATATCTTCAATTTCAAATAATCTTTTATACTGTTTAGTCAAAGAATTTTTAGGTTCTGTTAAAATCTCAACTAGGGCTTCTTCGTCCAATTGATCTAATGTGACTACAACTGGTAATCTACCTACAAATTCAGGGATTAAACCATATTTTAGTAGGTCTTCTGGTTGAATTCGTTTTAACAATGCACCCATATCAATTTCTTCTTTGCTTTTTATGTCTGCACCGAAGCCCATGGATTTTTTCCCAGTTCTTTTTTCAATGATTTTATCTATACCATCAAAAGCTCCACCACAGATAAATAAAATATTAGTAGTATCTATTTGAATAAAGTCTTGATGAGGATGTTTTCTACCACCTTGAGGAGGTACACTAGCAACTGTTCCTTCTAATATCTTTAACAGAGCTTGTTGTACACCTTCACCACTTACATCTCTGGTAATGGATGGATTCTCAGATTTTTTAGCTATNTTATCTACTTCATCAATGTAGATAATACCTTTTTCAGCTTTTTCTATATCATAGTCTGCAGCTTGAATTAGTTTTAGTAAAATATTTTCTACATCTTCCCCTACATAACCAGCTTCTGTCAAAGAAGTGGCATCTGCTATGGCAAAGGGAACATTTAGTAATCTAGCTAGTGTTTGAGCTAATAATGTTTTACCAGATCCTGTAGGTCCTAGCATAACAATATTACTTTTTTGTAATTCAACATCATCATTTTGTGTATCTGTATTTACCCTTTTATAGTGATTATATACTGCCACTGCCAATGCCTTTTTGGCTGCTTCTTGACCTACAACATATTGGGCCAATGTGGAGTGTATTTCCTGTGGTTTTGGTAAATCTATTAGGTCAATATCCATGATTTCATCAAATTCTTCTTGGATGATTTCTTGGCATAATTCTATACATTCGTCACAGATATATACATTGGGGCCAGCAATTAACCTTCTCACTTGATCTTGTGATTTGCCACAAAAAGAGCATTTTAATTGCTTTTTATCCTCAAATCTAGACATCTTTACACCTCTCTTATTTTGCAATTACTTTCTTGCGGTAATTACTTCGTCAATAATACCATATTCCTTTGCTTCTACAGATGACATAAAGAAGTCTCTATCCGTATCTTTTTCAATTCGGCTTAAAGGTTGACCTGTTCTCTCAGCTAATATTTCGTTTAGAGTTGCCCTGGTCTTTATAATTCTATCAGCATGGATACGAATATCTTCCGCCTGACCGCGTGTTCCACCTAAAGGTTGGTGAATCATAATTTCAGCATTAGGTAGAGCAAACCTTTTACCTTTTTGTCCTGCCGCTAATAAGAAAGCCCCCATACTAGCAGCCATACCGATACAAATTGTAGAAACATCAGGTTTTATATAATTCATTGTATCATATATAGCCATCCCAGATGTAATAGATCCCCCTGGACTATTTATATACAGTTGAATGTCCTTATCAGGATCTTCTGCTTCTAGGAAGATTAATTGTGCTACAATTAATCCTGCTGTCACATCATTTACTTCATCATTTAATAATATGATTCTATCCTTTAATAATCTAGAATAAATATCATAGGATCTTTCACCACGATTTGTTTGTTCAACAACAACTGGTACTAAAGCCATAATATATCTCCTCCCAATTTTTATCTATGCTTTTATTTTAGCATTATCTACTAAGAGGTCAATGGTTTTGCTTAGGGCAATGTTTTCTTCAATGTATGTTACATCCTGTTCCCTTAAGTTTTCTTTTAATTTGTCTACCTCTTGTTTATATTGTTCTGCCATTCTGGCAATTTCCTTATCAAAATCTTCATCAGTTACTTCAATATTTTCTAATTCCTTAATTTTTTCTAATACTACTTGTGTTTTTACTTTTTTGGCAGCTTCATCTCTCATTTGTTCTCTTAGATTTTCTTCCTTTGTTCCTGTCATATTATAATAGTATTCAAGGTTTAGACCTTGATAACTTAAGGTATATTCAAACTCCTTCAGCATTCCGTCTATTTGTCTTTCGATAACTGCATTAGGTAAGTCCACTTCGACCTGTTCAACAGTAGCCTCTACTACCTTATTTTTGAATTCTTGTTCTGTTCTGCTTTTAGCATTTTCTTCTAAACCTCTTTTAATATCTGCTTTTAATTCTTCTAATGTATCGAATTCAGAAACATCTTTAGCAAATTCATCATCTAGGGATGCTAATTCTTTTTCCTTAATTTCGTGAACCTTTACTTCAAATATTGCATCTTTTCCTGCTAATTCTGCACTGTGATATTCTTCAGGGAATGTAACCTTTACCTCTACATCATCTCCTATATTAGCTCCTATCAATTGTTCCTCAAATCCTGGAATAAATTGACCTGAACCAATAGTTAGGCTTTGTTTTTCTGCTGTTCCACCTTCAAAGGCTACTCCATCTGTCATACCTTTATAATCTATAATTAGCATATCCCCATCTTTCACAGGTCTATCTTCTACAGCAATCATTCTAGCATTTTTCTCTACTAAATCTTTTAATTCTTTTTCTATATCCTCTTCCTGTACATTATACTCTTTTTTCTCAACTTCTATACCCTTGTAATTTTCCACCTTAATTTCTGGCATAATTTCTACAATAACTGTAAATACTACTTCTTCACCTTTTTTTATTTCACTAATATCTTCAATAGATGGACTATCCACAGGATCAATATTGTGTTCTTCTAAAGCTTTTTCATACACCTCAGGAAAAGCGAAGTTAATAGCTTCTTCGTAAAATATTTCAGGTCCATAGTTTAGTTCAATAATTTTTCTTGGTGCTTTACCCTTTCTAAAACCTGGAATATTAAATCTAGATCTCATTTTATTATAAGCTGTATTGATTCCTTTTTCAAATTTTTCAGCAGATACTACTACTTTTAATGTAATTTTATTTTCTTCTCTTTTGATGACTTCTGAACTCATTTTAAATGGTCCTCCTCTAATATTAAATTTTGCATGTATTATCCTTTTATATATTATAATTTATATCATAAATCTATATATGTTATTCAGTTTTGCAAAAAATAAGTAAGCTTTTTTATGGTTTTGTCAACTATAAAAAAACATCCATATGCTTTATTGGATGTTTAACACATGCTATCTCACTATCATTATTATACTATCCAATTTAATTATTATTGTCAATATAATTAAGATCATTTTATTTTGTATTTTTAATTCACTTTTAGTAGGCTAACCTTTATTTCAACTGCTTTCCCTTTCTATAAAACTATAATTTAATACGATTTTTTTGTTCTCTAATATTTCCTTATGTAATATTTTAGTCAATACCCTCATTCCTATTGCACCCATTTCGTACATAGGTTGCCCTACAGTGGATAGTGAAGGAAAGACTTTACCAGCCATATCAATATTATCAAAACCTACTATAGCTAATTCTTCAGGGATTGCTATATTGTTTTCTAATGCAGCCCTCATAGCACCAATAGCCATTTCATCACCAGAGACGAAAATAGCCGTAGGTGGGTTTTTTAATTTTAATAATTTTTTTGCACCTTCATAACCACTTTTAAAACGATAACCACCTTCTACTATTAAATCTTCCCTATATTTTAGTCCTCCCTCTGTAAGAGCATCCATATATCCCTTTTTCCTAGCACCACTTGTGATAGGATCATATGCTTTTCCAGTAATCATTGCAATATCCTTATGATTTTTATTCATTAAATATTTTACTACATCTTTCCCTGCCTGCATATTATCAATAGTAACAGATGGATAATCCATATAATCTGTAGCAATTAACACAATAGGTATCCCCGAATCCTTGAAACGTTTTCCTAATTCGTCGCTGATAACACCGCCCATAAATATTATTCCATCTACTTGTTTTTCCTCTAATACTCCAAAGTATTGAATCTCTTTTTCCTCATCCAAGTCAGTATTGCATAAAAAAATATTATATTCATACATACTAGCTACGTCTTCTATACCCCTGACTACTTCTGGATAAAATTGATTAGATATATCAGGTACCATAATACCTATGGTCATGGTATTTTTTACTTTTAAACTTCTTGCAATTGCATTAGGTTTGTAACCTAATTCATCAATAGCCTCTAATACTTTTGTCTTTGTCTTAGGTCTTACAGCCTTACTATCATTTATAACTCTTGAAACAGTAGAAATAGATACTCCTGCTCTTTTAGCTACATCCTTTATATTAATTTTCATTGAATGTTTCACTCCTTATATCCCTTCTTTTATATCAATTTTAGTAATTTTGCTTTAATTCTACATTTTTTATTAGGATATATCAATGGATTTATGCTTCAAAAAACAAATTTTCTTAAAGCCTCAGTTAAATATACATTTACCCAGCCATTCATAACTTTATTCAATTGAATTTTTCCCATTTAAAACCTAAAAATTTGAATAAGGAAAAAAGATTTCCAATAATTTTGGCAATCTTTTTTCCTTCAATATAAATACTATTTTTCATTTAACCTCATTATCAATTGTCCAGCCTTTAGCAATTGACTTTCATTGACAAAGATTTTTCCTACTGTTCCAGATACAGGAGCTGCTATATTAGTTTCCATTTTCATTGCTTCAATAACAGCAATACTTTGCTTTTCTTCCACTTCCTCTCCTTCTTGGACCAGAAGTTTCAATACGGTACCTGGAATACTGGCACCTATTTCTAATTTATTATTAGGGTCAGCCATTTGCACAAAGGTATGTTCACGACTTATACCACTAGCTTTATCAAAAACACTGATTTCCCTGCGATTACCATTGACTTCAAAAGCTATTGATCTATTGCCATCAGCATCTAATTTACCTATTTCCTGTAATTTTACAATTAAAATTTTACCCTCTGCAATTTCAATTTCACAGGTTTCTCCTTCATATAGTCCATGGAAGTAGATGTCACTGCCCATTCTACTCAAATCCCCATATTCTTCAAGGTACTTTAGAAAATCTTCATATACATTTGGATATAGTGCGTAAGCCAACAATTCTTGATTATTAAAATCCCGATTATATTTTTCTTTTAGATAATCTTTAATAGCATCAAAATCTTCTGGTTCCATCAGTTCTCCAGGTCTGCCAGTGATAGGAGTTTCACCCTTTAACACTAGCTTTTGCAAGTCTTCTGGAAATCCTCCCATAGGTTGACCCATCATACCTTTAAAGTAAGCAACTGTCGAATCCGGGAAGGTCATATCCTTAGCCTTTTCATAAATATTCTCAGGGGTTAAGTCATTTTGTACCATAAAAATACCTAAATCTCCTACCATTTTAGATGAAGGTGTTACTTTTACAATATCCCCCATCATTTCATTGACAGTCTTATACATTTCCTTTACTTCGTCAAATCTATGACCTAGACCAAAACTCTCAACTTGAGGCTTTAGATTAGAATATTGTCCGCCTGGAATTTCAAATTTATATATTTCTGCTGTTGCTGATTTTAAATCTGATTCAAACTGACTATAAACAGGTCTTACAGCACTCCAGTAATGTGATATTTTTTCTAATTCATCTACATTCATCTGGGTATCTCTGCTGGTATTCTCTAAAGCTGCTACCACTGAATTTAAAGCTGGTTGACTGGTAAGGCCCGCCATACTGTTAAAGGCAGTATCTACAATATCTACTCCTGCATCTGCTGCCATTAGTAGGGTAGCAATACCGTTCCCGCTGGTATCATGGGTATGAAGATGTATTGGAATAGAAATTTCATTTTTTAATGCTCTGATCAATTTATCTGCTGCATAAGGTTTTAAAAGGGCTGACATATCCTTAATAGCCAGTATATGGGCACCTGTCTTTTCAATCTCCTTGGCCATATCCACATAATATTGCAATGTGTATTTGTCTCTAGTTTCATCTAAAATATCACCAGTATAACAAATACAAGCTTCTGCTATCTTTCCTGTTTGTAATACTTCATCAATAGCCACTTCCATTCCTTGTAACCAGTTTAATGAGTCAAAAATTCTGAAAACATCTATACCACTATCAGCAGACTCCCTGATAAATTCCCTAATAACATTGTCAGGATAGTTTTTATAACCTACCCCATTACTACCTCTTAGAAGCATTTGGAAAAGAATATTAGGTATTCTTTTTCTTAATTCTTCTAACCTTGCCCATGGGGATTCGTGTAAAAATCTGTAAGCTACATCAAAAGTAGCACCTCCCCACATTTCTAGGGAAAATAAATCCTGAGCCAAAACAGATGTAGCTTTGGCCACTCTAATCATATCCCTTGTTCTCACCCTTGTTGCCATTAGAGATTGATGGGCATCCCTCATAGTTGTATCTGTCAGTAATAATTTCTTTTGATCTTTGATCCATTTTACCAGACCTTCAGGTCCTTGTTCATCTAATATTTGCTTTGTTCCTCTTTGCTCCTCTGGTCGCTCTACTTTAGGTATAACAGGGACATCAAATTCCCTCTTTATACCTTTAGTTTCGTTAACCACTTTTTCACCTATATAATTCAACAATTTTAATTCTTTATTACTCTTTGGTTTTATATTGAAGAGTTCTGGATTATTAGCTATGAAACCAGTATCGCAGTTCCCCTGTAAAAATGTTTCATGATTTAATACATTTATTAAAAAACCAGTATTGGTTTTGACACCGTCAACTTTTAGTTCTCTTATAGATCTAATAGACTTCCTCACTGCATCTTCAAAAGTTCTGGATAAAGATGTGACCTTTACTAATAAGCTGTCGTAATAAGGGCTGATTTCAGACCCAGTAAAACCATTGCCACCATCTAAACGAATACCAAATCCAGATCCTGTACGATATACATCTATTTTNCCTGTATCTGGTGCAAAGTCATTGTCTGCATCTTCACAAGTAATCCTACATTGTATTGAATATCCTCTTGGCTTAATATCCTCCTGAGAATAAATTCCTATCTCTGGTGAATCTAAGGAATATCCTTGAGCAATCAATATTTGACTTTGGACTATGTCGATACCTGTCACCATTTCTGTTACTGTATGTTCTACTTGGATTCGTGGGTTCATTTCAATAAAATAATGGTTATCATGAGCATCTACTAAAAACTCCACTGTTCCAGCACTTTTATANTTTACAGCCCCTGCTATTTTTAGTGCNTCCTCACATATAGCTTCTCTTTTTTCTTGGGATAAGGATATGGCAGGTGTAAATTCTACAACTTTTTGATGTCGTCTTTGTATAGAACAATCCCTTTCATAGAGATGGACTATATTGCCATGTTCATCACCAAGAATTTGTACTTCAATATGTTTAGGCTTTTCTAAATACTTTTCTATAAAAACTGCGTCATTGCCAAAGGCTTTTTGTGCTTCACTCTTAGCACTATAAAATGATTCNAGTAAATCCTCTTCNTTCTCCACAATACGCATTCCTCGGCCACCACCACCAGCAGCTGCCTTTATTATGATTGGATACCCACAATACTCAGCAAATTCTTTAGCTTCTTCTTCAGAGTTGATGGGTTTTTCTACACCGGGGATTGTAGGTACATCTGCTTTTCTTGCTACTAATTTTGATTGTATTTTATCTCCCAATTCTTCAATCATTTCATGAGAAGGTCCAATAAATACAATTCCTGCTTCTTCACATTTTCTAGCAAATTCCTGGTTTTCTGATAAAAAACCATAGCCTGGATGAATAGCATCCACACCTTTTTTCTTAGCAAGTCTAATAATCTCTTCAATATTTAGGTAGGCTTCTACAGGTCCTTTGTTTTTACCTATAAGATAAGATTCATCTGCCTTGGTTCTAAAAAGAGAGCATTGATCCTCAGCAGAGTAAATAGCTACCGTTCTGATACCTAATTCGTGACAAGCTCTAAAAATCCTTATAGCAATTTCTCCACGGTTAGCCACTAACACTCTTTTAAACTTTTTAATTTCCATACCTTCTCAACTCCTTCTATACATTTAATACAAATTAATATTATTTACGGATAATTCATAACTATTTATTTTTGCCCTAATTGCAATTTATATTTTTTATAATATTATATTATACTATGATTCCTTCTTCCTTACAAATACTAGGGTTTAGATCCTTGATTATCTAAACCTGAATAAAAGTTAATTAGACCTATTATATAAAACTTTATCAACATTTGCAATATTTTTTTGAAATATCTGTATACTTTATATGTCACTCTTTTACTACTACAACATAGAATGATCAAGAAAAGATAATTTAAGTAGGTGATAAAATGATGAGTTACATAAAATCTCCTAATGATTTTAGAAATTTGATATCAGGAGTAAATACAAAAGTACCTCTTATCAACGGAGAATATGTTAACGCCATTAATTTTGATAATGCGGCCACCACCCCTCCCCTCATTTCAGTATTAGAAGAAATCATGAATTTTTCACCATGGTATTCTTCTGTCCATAGAGGTGCAGGATACAAGTCCCAGTTTTCCTCTGGTTTTTATGAAAATGCCAGAGATGTTATTTTAGATTTTGTTGGAGGGGATCCGAATTACCACAGTATAGTTTTTGTTAAAAATACTACGGAGGGTATTAATAAAATTTCTAATAGATTGCTTGAAAAATATAAAGATGGTGTTGTATTATCTACCTGTATGGAACATCATTCTAATGATTTGCCATGGCGAGATAAATACAAAATAGATTATATAGCTGTAGACCACAAAGGTCGCCTATCCTTTAAGGATTTAGAAAACAAATTATCTAANTATGATGGTGANGTAAAATTAGTAACTGTTACTGGTGCCTCTAATGTGACAGGTTATATCAATGATATTCATAAAATTGCTAAATTAGTTCATAATTACGGTGCAGAAATACTGGTGGATGGAGCACAATTAGTTCCCCATGCTGCCATTGATATGAAAAAACACGGTGTCTCTGATGCCATAGATTATCTTGTGTTTTCTGGACACAAAATGTATGCACCCTTTGGTACTGGTGTTTTGATTGCACCTAAGAAAGTGTTTGAAAAAGGTGCTCCTGACTATTCTGGTGGTGGAACAGTAGAACTGGTAACTCATGATTATATTAGATGNAATTCACCTCCTTGGAAAGATGAAGCTGGTACACCAAATGTAATGGGTGTAGTAGCAATTGTAGCATCCATTAAGATCTTACAAGAAATAGGTATGGATAATATACAAACTTACGAAAGCCAGTTAATGGAATATACCATAGAAGGTTTAAAAAGAATTCCTGATATTGAACTTTTAAGTGATACTGAGGATATTAATAATTCTGTCAGTATAATTCCCTTTAATATGAAAGAAATAACCCATGAAATGTTAGCAAATATTCTTTCCTATGAAGCTGGAATCGCTGTTAGGAACGGTTGTTTTTGTGCCCAGCCCTATCTGCATAAATTGTTAAAAATACCTAATGAGGAAATTGAAAGGCGTATAGCTGACAGGACATTACCTCATCCTGGTGTGGTTCGTATTAGTTTTGGACTATATAACAATTATCAGGAGATAGATATTCTGTTGAGGATATTATATAAAATTTCAAGTAATAAAGAGTATTATATCAATAAATATAAAAGCATCGATTAAAATAATAACCTTTGGTTAAACTAAATCTGATTTAATTATTTAACAGTATATCCAAAGGAGGGTTTTCCCTTGAAAAATCAAAAGATGAATCTTCTTATGTTTAGTGGTGAATATGATAAAGCCTTAGCTGCCCTAATATTAGCCAACACTGCTAGGGAAATGAAGGTAGATGTAACAATATTTTTTGCCTTTTGGGGCTTGTTTCTATTGAGAGATCCAGAAAAAATGACTCTAGAAGACAAAAGTACTTTTGAAAAAATTTTCAGTAATATGACTCCTAAAGGTCCAGAAGAACTTCCCCTGTCTAAGATGAACTTTGCAGGTTTGGGAAAGGAAATGCTTTTAGAAATGATGGAAGAAGAAGATGCTCCTAAATTAATTAATTTTTTAAATGGTGCTAGAAAAAAAGGCGTTCGTTTTTATGGTTGCAAATTATCTATGGAAATCATGGGCATAAAAAAGGAAGAACTTATCCCAGAATTAGAAGTTGTAGATGCTAAGACCTATTTAGAAGATGCTTTGGCCTCCGATATGCAATTATTTATCTAAAAANCACCTTTTATAGTAAATACTTATTTTATATTCCCAGAAACTGTACTATAATATATAGTATACAATTAATATGTCGGTGGATGGTGACTACTATGGAGGACGGATTTTATAATATAAAAAGAATAGTAAGAGATTTAGAAAAAAATCAACCCCATGATTCTAAAATAAAATTATTAGATGAATTATCAAGATCAGCTATGATTTATAAGGATCATTTAATTAATATGAAGAAATCTGATTCAATGTCAAATAATATTAATAATTTGGATATTAAAACGGAAAAAATTTCAGAAGAAACATTTTTGTATAAAGCAGTAATGGTTAAAAATTATTATGAAGGAGATTATCTGGAAAGATTTTCTATGATAAGAACCTCTGATTTAAAAAGTAGCAATACTTTCAATGTCCACAATAGATTTTGGCAAGCTCACGAGGTTTTAGGTGGTAATATTTTTGCATCCCTTCCATTGGCTCTTATTGATAATACCCAGTCCACTGCGTTACAACGTTTGAACTGGGATCCTGTCAAGGTAGATGTCTACGAAATTTCTATTGCAAAACAGCCTAAAAGTACAAAGGGTGAAATCATCAATGCTGTTGCCAAAATTTTTGACCATTATTTATTAGTAAAAGAAGTCTATGGTAATATATTTATGGTATTACATTATAAATTGTAATTGTAAAATTATATTTGCCTATGTTTATTAGGTTTTTAGGTATAAATAATATAATAATCAAAAAGATGGCATATATTCAAAGACATTAAAGTCTTAATATATTTTGCCATCTTTATTAAATAATTTGTTTTTTAATTACTTTCATAACTTACCATAGCTCTTATGACCTGTGTAGACATCTCATTTGGATTGGATAACCTTATATTCATGGTTTCCTCATGGTCTTCCATGGATATGATTAAAAAATCACCTTCATATAAAGTTATTACTTCCCTTTCATTAATCACAATCTCTATTTCTCCCTTGATACAATAGAAGGTTTCCGTAGTCTCTTTGGACAAAACCTCCTTCTCTTCTTTTTCTTTTATTCCAATTGCTTCTAAGGTACCTTTGCAACTCTCTGCCATCATTAGATTAAAATCCCTTGCCCTGCCAAAAGCTTTGGTATTCCAATCCCCACTAAAACTGTCCTGTTGAAAAATTCCTAAATCTATATTATGATGTCCCTCATGTTGTAATTCTAATCTACCATCTAACACCATAATCAAACGCCATATCCCTGGCAGGGAAGTAAAGGTTGATTCCTCTACTTCCACCCTTGCAGAACTTATCCTCCAAAGAAAGTTTCTTTTACTGTATTCTGCATCCTTAGGATATATGGCTAATTCTGTTGTTGTACCCCCGGACCAATTATTAGTGATTTGTTCTTCTTTCCTGATGACTTCAATAAAATAAGCCATATTTTTCTCCTCCAAGTACCTTCATACTCTTACTATTTTATTTGTTATACCCTTTCAACCTTTATACCAGTTTCATGATCATTTAGATTTTGCTTTTCCAAACTATCATCTTCCACTCTTTCAATACTAACTGCCAAGGTTTCTTGCATAATATAATCCTTGTGTGCCTCTACTGCAGTTGCAATAGTATCATCGCCGTCAAAATAAACTTTGATATTGTCAATAACATCAAAATCCTTATTTTTTCTTATTTGTTGTAGTTTAGATATAAACTCTCTGGCAAATCCTTCGTCTATCAATTCCTTAGTTAAGGTTGTATCTAATATTACAAATAAATTACTTGTCATTTCTACAGTAAATCCTTCCTTTGCAGAAATATTAATCATTACATAGTCTTTATCTACCTCAACCTTTTCCCCATCTAATTCTAGGACTATCTTTTCTCCAGCTTCCAATTTTGGTACTACATCCGAGGAATCCAATCCTGCTAAAGCTTTTCCAAACGCTTTTATTTTGCTACCTAGTTTAGGACCTGCTTCTCTAAAGTTGGGTTTTAAATTAAAGTTCATAAAGTCTTTTAAGTTCTTTTCAAAATGTACTTCTTTGATATTCAACTCTTCTTTTATTAAAGGTATTAGATCATCAATCAATGTCTCATATTTACCATCTACTAATATTTTTTGTAGAGGTTGTCTTACCTTAATTTTGGATTGAGCCCTAGCTGCCCTTCCCAATCCTACTAGATCCCTAACTAAATCCATTTTCTCTTCTTCTGCTTTATCAATTAGATGCGTATTTACATCAGGATAATCAGCTAAATGTACAGATAGTTCACCTGTTAAATTCTGATACATTTCNTCAGCTAAAAACGGTGCAAAGGGTGCTACTAACTTGGTTATACCTACTAATACTTCATAGGTCGTATTATATACAGCTTTTTTATCTTCCGTTAATTCAGTAGCCCAGAAACGTCTTCTGGCTCTTCTNATATACCAGTTTGATAAATCTTCGTTAACAAATTCTTGAATCTTCCTTACGGCTCTTGTCAGATCATAAACATTCATATCTTTTCTAACATCTTCTACCAAGCTATTGAATTTTGACAAAATCCATTTATCTAATTCAGGACGATGACTGTATTCAATAAAGAAATCTTTTGGATCTATACCATCAGTATTAGCATAGAGAGTAAAGAAACTATAAACATTTTCAATAGTACTAAAGAATTTGCTTTGTATTTCCTTTAAACCTTCTATATCAAATCGGGTAGGTGTCCATGCAGGTGATACATGAAGTAGATACCACCTTAGTACATCAGCACCATATTTATCGAATAATTCAAAGGGATCAACTGTATTTCCTCTGGATTTAGACATTTTTTGCCCATTTTTATCTAATATCAAATCATTTACTAGTACATTTTTATAAGGTGATACCCCCATAACAAAGGTTGATATGGCTAATAATGAGTAGAACCATCCTCTGGTTTGGTCAATCCCTTCACATATATAATCTGCTGGGAAAAGTTCATGGAAGTTTTCCTTGTTTTCAAAAGGATAATGATGTTGAGCAAATGGCATGGAACCACTATCAAACCAGCAGTCAATAACTTCTTCTACCCTAGTCATAGTGCCATCACATTTATCACATTTTAGATGAATATCATCTACATAGGGTCTGTGAAGTTCTATTGTTTCATCAATATTTTCTATTGCTCTTTCTACTAATTC
>JGI24708J26588_10002430_pt1 | contig 14072 bp, 8 predicted proteins | sample BioPla1DNA2_FD_26588 | JGI IMG/M metagenome (IMG submission 26588) | reverse complement strand
ATAAAATCAAAAATTATTAAATTTTTGCTTGCTCCAGCTATTTTAGGTGTTTTGATTTTAGTTTTTATACTATTAATGAAAAATGCTTCTGAATATATGGGAGTTTACGGAGATTTAGACAGCACCTTAGCTCAAGCAAGCGTTGTACAACAAGACCTTGTGCGTCATGAACAATATGGGCATAATTATTATGATATTGGAAAATTTGAAGCAACTCCCATGGGGGTGTTAAAAAAGTTTCCTATCGCAACAATTTCTGGAATTTATAGACCTTTTTTATGGGAAGCTGGTAATCCTTTTATTTTACTTGCAGCTTTAGAAGGAACTTTTTTATTTTTATTTATGATTTATGTTATTTTTAAGACAGGTTTTTTAAGATTTTTCAGAATTATTTTTTCAGATCCATTTTTAATATTTTCTTTGAGTTTTGTAATAATATTTGGTTTTGGTGTTGGACTAGCTNCTGCTAATTTTGGAGCTTTAGTTAGATACAAAATTCCTCTTTTACCATTCTACGTGGCAAGTTTGTTTATAATTGAATATATATATAATAAAAAGAAAAGCCTAAAATAATTTTTNCATTTTCTAAATATTTTTTTACTTTTGCACGCTAAACAAAATTTTTTACAAATGGACGAAGGCCCTTATCATAGTAAGAATAATTATTAACACATCTGTAAGGTGTCTTTATGCCCCTTACAGAGCAAAAGTGAGGAGGCAAAAAAATGGTTGAAGTAAAATTTGATTTTCAAACTTTTTTTGATGAAAAAAATTGGAGAGGCTTAAAACTAGCCTTGAACGAGTATGATAGTATTCAAATTGCAGAAATCCTTGAAGACTTAGAGGAAAATCAAGAGATTGTTGTATTTAGACTTTTAAGTCGTGAGCAGGCAAAAGAAGTTTTCCAACTTTTATCACAAGAAAAACAAGAAGATATAATTGACGGTATTGCACATAATGTTCAAAATCTTTCTAACTTATTAAATGATATTGAACCTGACGATAGAACTGCATTTTTTGAAGAACTTCCAGGAAAGGTTTCTCAAAGATTAATTCAACTTTTATCGCCTAAAGAAAAGCAAATTACTCTTCAACTTCTTGGCTATCCCGAAGATAGTATTGGACGTTTGATGACACCAGAATATGTAGCTATTAAAGCACATTATACTGTTGATAGAGCATTCCAGCATATTAGAAAATATGGACGTGATTCTGAAACGTTAAACGTAATTTATATTATTGATGATGAAAGAAAATTAATTGACGATATAAAAATTAAAGAATTAATTCTTGCTGATCCTCAAGAAAAAGTTGCAAATTTGATTGATTCTAAATTTGTCGCTCTTAATGTGATGGACGATCAAGAAACTGCAATTAAAGCTTTTACAGATTACGACAGAGTAGCTTTACCAGTTGTGAACGATGAAGGAATGTTGTTAGGGATTGTTACTTTCGATGATGTTATGGACGTTGCAGAAGAAGAATCTACCGAAGACTTCCACAAATTTGGTTCTATACAATCTGCAATTACTAATCCTTTGAAAGAAACAATATTTAATCTTTATAAAAATCGTATAATTTGGCTTGTTGCATTAGTTTTTATGAATGTTTTTTCAGGAGCAGCAATATCACGTTACGAAAGTGTTATCCAAACAATGGTTTCTTTAGTGTTTTTTCTTCCACTTTTAATTGCCAGTGCAGGAAATGCAGGTTCGCAGTCGGCAACACTTATGATTAGAGCTTTAGCGGTAGGAGATGTGCAAGTTAAAGATTGGTATAAATTAATATGGAAAGAACTTTTAGTATCATTGCTATTAGGTCTTACTATGGCTGCAACCGTAGCTTTGGTAGCAAGTTTCAGAGCTCCAGAAATAATTTTAGTCTTAGTAATAACAATGGTGTTAATTGTAATAACAGGAAGTTTAGTAGGATTGGTATTGCCTTTTATCTTTACAAAATTCAAATTAGACCCCGCAATAGCTTCTGCGCCATTGATTACATCTATTGCTGATATTTGTGGAATATTAATTTATTTTTCAGTAGCAAAATGGATATTAGGATTTTAAAAAAATATTATTAATTTTGTAGTTTTAAAATTAATTAATGAAAATTTTTATAAAATGGATACTAAAAAAAAAGGTTTTAACACCAAATTAATTCACGCTGTGATTATGAAGATGCTTTTGGCTCAGCTGTGATGCCAATTTATCAAACTTCAACATTTAGATTTAAAAGCTCAAAACACGGTGCTGATTGCTTTTCGGGTAAAGAGGCTGGTTATGTTTACACTAGATTGGGAAACCCAACAGTTAATGCTTTAGAAGAAAAAATAGCTCAATTAGAAAATGGTTATCGTGCTATAGCTTTCTCAAGTGGAATGTCTGCGGTTACAGCAGTGTATATGACTTTTCTTGAAAAAGATGCACATATGATTAGCTCTAGTGCAATTTACGGCACTTCGAGAGCAGTTCTAGAAAGAGATTTTTCTCGTTTTGGTGTACAATGTGATTTTATCGATACTTCAGTAATATCAGATATCGAAAAAGCAATACGACCAAATACTAAATTGTTGTATATCGAAACACCAACAAACCCAACAATGGTTTTGACAGACATAAAAGCTGCTACAGAACTTGCTCATAAACACGGAATTGTTGTTTGTGTTGATAATACTTTTTCATCACCATATTTGCAAAAACCTTTGGATTTAGGTGCTGATGTTTCTCTACATTCAATTACAAAATTCATAAATGGTCATGCTGATATTGTTGGCGGAATGTTAATTACAAAAGATCCAAAAATTGATGAAGAATTGAGAAAAACTATGGCTTATATGGGAGGAAATATGGATCCTCACCAAGCATATATGGTAAGTCGTGGAGTAAAAACTTTATCTTTAAGAGTGGAACGCTCAATGCAATCAGCTCAAAAAATAGCTGAATATTTAGAAAAACATCCTAAAGTAGCATGGGTAAAATATCCAGGACTAAAATCTCACCCACAACACGAATTAGCAAAAAAACAAATGACAGGATTTGGAGCAATGATTTGTTTTGAACTAAAAGGAGGATATGCAGCAGGCGAAAAAGTTATGGATAACGTAAAATTAGCAATGTTAGCAGTTTCTTTAGGCGGAGTAGAAACTCTAATTCAACACCCAGCTTCTATGACACATTCTAGCCTATCTAAAGAATCAAGAGAAGCAGCAGGAATTACTGACGGTTTAGTTAGATTTTCAGTAGGTATAGAAGATTGCGAAGACATTATTGCAGACCTAGAAAATGCACTGGCAAAAGCTTAGTAGTTAACACATTCATATGCATAAAAGTTGAAAGCAAGGCGGACTCGTTTGCCTTGCTTTTTGTTTTTATTGAAAAATAAGCAGAAGAAAAATATATTTTTTTATTTTAAAAAATATGTTTAATTTTGTATTTGTATTAACTAATTTATTAAAAATTAAAGCGAATAATCATGAAAACTAAATTTGAAATTTTAATTGTACTTGTTCTTATCAGTTTTTCATTTTCAACAAATTTATTTGCTCAACGCTCAACGCACAACTGATATTGAAAATGGTAAGGACTATCCGTTAATTAGTCGTTTTGACAATGCCGTAATTGAGTTTTATAAAGAAACAAAATGGGGATCTTATAAATTACCTGTTAACGAAAAAGGAGCTATTGATTGGGGAAATTCTAATGTTTTAGAAGGCAAGGTTACACGTATTCAATACACTACCTCTGTTGATAATAACTCGGAATTTGTTTTACATAATTACAAAGCAGCATTTAAAAAAGCAGGCTTTACAGTTTTAATTTCTATAGCAAATGAAGAGCTTGGTGTAGCTGATAGACCTCATTCATGGAGCGACAAATACTACCGTTCAGGCTTATATGGGAACGATGGCTTATATAATGATAAATTTGGAATCGGATTGAATTTCCCGTCTTGGAAAAGCAATCATTCGTTTATAGTCGCACAGGGAAATAAGGCAGGAAAAGATATTTATGCAATTATTTATACTGTNGTTGATGATAATTACACTTTAATTACTCAAGATGTTGTTGAAGTTGAAGCAGTTGAAACAGGAATGGTTACTGCTGAAAATATTTCGAAAGGAATTCAAACTGAAGGATATTTTACTGTTTATGACATCTTTTTTGATACAGGAAAATCTGAAGTAAAACCAGAATCTGCTGATGCCTTGAAAACTATCGCCGAATATTTGAATGCAAATAAAACCCAAAAAGTTATAATAGTGGGACATACAGATAATGTAGGTGATTTTGATATGAATATAACTCTTTCAAAAGACCGAGCAAATGCAGTAATGGAAAAACTTATATCTGATTATGCTGTCTCTAAAGATCAACTCAAACCATATGGTGTGGGGTCTGTTTCTCCTGTTGCAAGCAATTCAACTGAAGAGGGTAGAGCTAAAAACAGACGTGTTGAGGTAGTTGAACAATAATTAATATGCGACAAGCNGTATAGATAATAACAATTTTTGTAATGATGAAATTAAAATAAAATGAAAAAATCTTGTTGTACATTAATATTTGCTGTAGTTGCAATTTTTTGTTTTGCACAAAATGGATATAAAAAAGTGTATAAATATGGTGCATACAACAGAGATTGGGCATTGGTAAAAGATATTACTGGGAATTATGGATTTATTGACAGTGATGGCAAAGAAGTAGTTCCTACCAATTACAAAAAAATTGGAAAGTTTAATAAAACTGTCTATAACTATGCTTTAGTCAAAGATGTCTTGGGTTATTATGGTCTTATTGACTGTTATGGCAAAGAAGTTGTTCCTCCCAATTACAAAAAAATTGGAAAATTTAATAAAACTATCCATAACTATGCTTTAGTCAAAGATGTCTTGGGTTATTATGGTCTTATTGACTGTTATGGTAAAGAAGTATCAGCTATGCATGAAGATGACAGTGAAGATGAAGAATAGCTTAAAGGTTTACAAGAGTATAAGTAAATGTATAATATCTGGCTTGTTTTTCTAATAATACTGCAAATTTCTTAAAATAAAAATTAATTATTATCTTTGAGATTGAAAAATCACAAAGAATTATATAGTAATAGATTTTATTAATCAAAAAAAACAAGGCTGAGTTATGAAAAAAATAATTTTAACATCTATAATCTTAATTTTTGTTCTAACTCAAGGGTATGGACAAAAACAATGCGATATTAAATCTAACTATGAAGATTTTATTTCGGTTGAAAGAGGTGAATATGAGGGAAGAGCTTATTTGACGACACAAGTTGTTGAAACACAGAAGAAAAGTTGTTTTTCAGACTTGATAAATAATAATCCTTTTCTAATTAGTTATTTATTACAATTTGCTTCAGTAAAAAATCACAAAAATATTTTGGAAATAACAGATAGTATAGATTTTAAAAGGGCTTATTTCGAAGATCTAAGAAATGACAGTCTTTTTAATGCTATTATGGTAGATTTAGTAAGCAAAACAATTGATAAGACAGTCCCAAAAGACACAGTTTCTTTCGACGAAATATTGAATATAGCTGTAAAATATTTTTACATAAGGAAAATAAATGAAGAGGGATATTATGCTGCTCAAATTTGTGGTGGTTTAAACGCAATTGAAAAAACCGAAGCAAAAAGAGAACCATTTTTAGAGGCTTTTTCATTTTCTTCTATTCAGAAAAACATGCTACNAGGTGGAGATTTTAATATTTATGAAGAATTTATAAATGTAGTAAAAGAGTTGTATTTAGTAAATCTTGGAATAGACGATAACGAAAATTTATTAAGAGCTCAAGGGGCAACGTTTATGCTCATGAGGAATAATGAAAACCTTAGAAAAATGTTGAAAGCAGATTACGAAAATCAAAAAGAGTTTTTACCTTTTGTAGTAATAGAAAATTAATAGCTGTTGGAAACTTTAAAAAAATTCNAAAAAAACGAAACTTCTTTTACTAAAATACGTATTTTTTATTTATATTTACTAAGTTTTTTTAGCGAAATTTTGAATTAGTTTTAATGTTGTTATGAAAAATTTATCATTGCTTTTTATTTTTTTAAGTGTTATTACACTTAATGTTTTTGGTCAAGAAAATCACAAATCTATTCACCAACTTGAGTTAGAATATTATAACTCACTAAATATTGATGCGGAGTCTTATTATTCAATAAATCAGCCGGCTGAAATTGATATTTTGAAATCATCAAAATCTTGTGAGCATACTAAAATTGTTTTTGGTTGGCATCCTTATTGGGCAAATGGTATGGAAACGAACTATCAATGGGATTTATTGACTGACATGTCATTTTTTTCTTATGAAGTAAATCCTTCAACAGGAAATGCAAACTCTACTCATGGTTGGGCAACTTCAAATGCTGTAACTCAAGCTTTAGCTAATGGTGTAAGAGTAAATTTATGCGTAACTTTATTTTCTGAGCATGCAACATTTTTTGCTTCACCTACAGCACAGCAAACTTTAATTACAAATTTGATAAATCTTGTACAGTCTCGTGGTGCTCATGGTGTAAATATTGATTTTGAAGGAGTGCCTGGTGCTCAAAAAACAAATTTTACTAACTTTTTAATTGACCTATGTAATCAAATGCATTCAGCAATTCCAAATTCTAAGGTTAGCCTTTGTTTGTATGCAGTAGATTGGTCTAATGTTTTTGATATTGCTGCCATAAATAATTATATTGATTATTATACAATTATGGGTTATGATTATTATTATGGTGGAAGTAGTTATGCAGGTCCAACATCGCCTTTATATACTTTNCATACTTTTAATTATAATCTTGCAAAATCAGTAAATTATTATATGTCAAAGGGAGCAAGCAAAGAAAAATTGATTTTAGGATTGCCATATTACGGGAAAGAATGGAGTACTGAAAGTCAAAATGTTCCATCAGCAACTACTGCAACAGGCTCTTCAAGGACTTATAAAACTATTAGAGCAAATGCCGATGGCTATTATACAAATCGTCAATATGAAAATGTTAGCCAGTGTCCATATTATGTTTTTTATAATTCTGGTTGGAAACAGTGTTTTGTTGATGATGAGGAAAGTTTGGGGGCAAAATACGATTTAGTAAATATGATGGGAATTGCTGGTATTGGAATTTGGGCATTAAGTTATGACGATGGCTATACTGAACTATGGGATCTTATTCGCGAAAAATTTACAACTTGCGGAAGCGTACCTTGCAATGGCATTTTTTACGATTTGGGTGGACCAAATAATACTTATCTTAATTCAAGCGATTATGTTTTTACAATAGCACCTACAGGAGCAACAAAAGTAAATTTANANTTTACAGAATTTGATATTGAAGCAGGTAGTGGCTCTACTTGTAATTACGATTATATCGAAATTTTTGATGGAGCTGATGAAAGCTCGCCAAGTTTTGGAAGATTTTGTAATACTACAGGAAATCCTGGATTAATTAGTTCTACCGGAAATTCTTTATGCGTAAAAGTGCATACTGACGGAGCTACTGTGAACAACGGATTTACTGGAGTTTGGTCTTGTATTCAAGATGATATTTTGCCAACTACGGAAATAATTGCAGCAGATTGGTATAAAGAAGATTTTACTGTAAATTTTGTTGATGAAGATAATGCAGGAATTGATATGCAATTTTATCAAGTGCTTGATTTTGACGGAAATGAATGGCGAGCAAATGGAAACTATGGTTTCTTTAATGATAATTTTAATACAAATATTCATTCGGATTGGATAAATTCATCAGGGATTTGGACTATAAATAATGGACATTTACAGCAATCAGACCAAACATCTGCAAATACAAATATTTATACAAATGTTTTGCAAAATAATGAAAATATTTATTTATATCATTGGCAAATGAAAATATCAGGAGAAGGAACAAATAGAAGAGCTGGCTTGTATGTTTTTTGTACAGATCCTGGAGCAATTCAACGTGGCGATGCTTATATGGTTTATTTTAGGGCTGACCAAAACAAATGTCAANTATATCGTTCTACCAACAATGAAATTGTTATTCATACCAATGATAATGTTATTGTAAATGCAGATACTTGGTATGATTATAAAGTTATGTACAATCCTCAAACTGGAGAACTAAAAGCTTTTCAAAATAATATTTTAGTGTCTTCGTGGACAGACCCATCGCCAGTGAGTTCTGGAATAGCAGTTTCGTTGCGAACAGGAAATTGCATTGTTGAATATGATGATATTAAAGTTTATAAATCACGTAGCGAATCGGCTTTAGTTAGTGTTGGAGCAAACAAAGAAATTAGATATGAAAATCAAGATGTTAACACTTCTGCATGTAGAATAAAGTCGGTGGTAACAGATATAAATGGAAATTTTTCAGCAAATTCTGGAAAAGATATAAATATCGATTTTTCTGCACCATTACAAATTTCAAAAGTTAATGACGGCTTAGCCGAAGATATTGACGTTACATACGACAACTCCCAATTACAAGCAAACTGGACTGAGGCTGTTGAGGAAAATTCATATATCACAAATTATGAATACTGCATAGGTACAAATATAGGTTCAAACGATGTTGTTGATTGGACTGATAACGGTTTACAAACTAATGTAACTCATACAGGACTAAGTTTAAATTCTTTGAACACATATTATTTTACAGTAAGAGCAAAAAATATTGTTGGACTTTATTCTGCTGAAAAATCAAGCGATGGAGTTATTTTTATTGATGCTCAAGATAATGTAATTGCAGATTTTACAATTTCTTCTGCAGAAATTTGTCAAGGAGGGCAAGTTCAATTTATTAATCTTTCTCAAAATGCAAGCACATATTTATGGGAAATTACTGGTCCGCAAACTTTAACAAGCAATTTAGAATCGCCAAGTTTTGAATTACAAGCTGGAATTTATTCAGTCTCTCTTACAGCTTATGGAGAATATGGTGAAGATACAAAAACTGACGAAATAGAAATTAGTGTTGTTCCACTTCCAATAGCAGATTTTGAAGCTTTAAATACTTTAGTTCAACTTCCAAATGCTGTTGTGTTTTTTGAGAATAATTCTCAAAATGCAGATTCTTGGTTATGGGATTTTGGAGATGGAACAAGTTCTACAAATTTTGAACCTTGGCACGAATACGAAAATGCAGGCGTTTATACTATAAGTTTGATTGCAGGCAATGGAGTTTGTGAAGATAATGAAATGATAAAAAACAATTATATTACAGTTGAAGATGTGAGCTCTGACAAACTTATGCTCGCCCAAGAAATTTCTATTTATCCTAACCCAAGTATTGATAAGATTTTTATAAATAGCGAAAATGAAAAAATAAATAAATTAGAATTATATGACATTAATTCAAGACTATGTTTAAAACTTGAAAATCTTGGTAATACAGTACAATTAGATATTTCTGAATTTAAAGATGCAAATTATATTTTAGTTTTATTTACAAACGAAAATATTTATAAGAAAAAATTAGTGTTTGTGAGGTAAAGAATAAATGTTTCTTTAAATGTAGATGGAATTTTGACTAGCTTGTAGGTATCTATCTAAATATTTAGTAAAAAGCATTATCTTTGTAAAAAATGAAATGACAATGGATATTACAGGAACAATAAAAGGAATAAAGTACAAACCTTTGTTTTTAGATAAATTAAAAGAGATTGATATTAAGGAGTTTAATATTAATGAAGTTCCTGCCACGTGCTTATTGAAAAGCAATAATAATCTATTTGCTGTTTCAAAATGGGTTTCACCGAAACGTACTCGTTCATATCCGTTTGAAAGAGTGTATAATTCGCTGGGAATAAGTAAAAAAATAACTGTTATCCCAATAGTTAAGGACGAAGGAGCAAGCGGTGACCGCGATTTTATACAATGGGACACGGTTTCGTTGATGTCTTTACTTGATGTCTTTGTTATTTTTGCATATTATGATAAAGCTGAAATAAATCCAAGAAATGAACAAAAGATTACAAATCAGCAATTTAATAATAAATATGTTATTGCTAAAATCAAAGAGATAGAGCAATATCATAGTTCTGCTTTGCATTGGAATTTAAACGAACTTAATGTCAGCTTTCACGATATTTTAGATAAAGCAAAATTAGCGTATTTAAAAATTGAAAGAACGACAAAAGTAGCTTTACATAATATTTCAGGACTTGATAACTTTAAGGAGAAAATAGGAAAAGATGTGTCTTTGTTTATGCAATTTTCAAGAGAAAAAGCACAAAAAGCACAAGGCAGAGAATATGTAACTTTACAACCTAAAGAGAGTTTATCAACCTTTTCTAAAGCAAAAATCACAATAACTAACTATTTGGGTGGACAATACTTTTTTACTGTTGATGAAATTGAAATTGTGAAAGAAACAATTTATTTAATAGAGGGAAAACACAGCCAAAATAGTCTTTTGCCTAGTAAAGGTGATATAAAAGATGGATTGCTAAAAATGATTTTGTACTGTAATTTAATAGATGTGAAAGTGAATAACAAGAGGATTAAAAGTTGCCCTGTTTTACTTTTAACATCTTCGAGGTTAACAGATTCAATGAGTTCGTTAGATACAAAACAAAAAAGAGATAAATATTTTGAAAAGAATAAGTTTTCCAACTCTCAAAAAACTATGATAGAAACTCTAATAACTGAAGCCAATAAAAATAATTTCATTGTAAAACTCATATACTCGAAATGATTAAATCCCCATTGCGTTATCCAGGTGGCAAAAGCCGCGCAGTAAAAACAATCGCAAAACTCATTCCCGATTTTGATGAGTTTCGTGAGCCATTTTTGGGTGGTGGGTCAGTATTTATATATGCCAAACAGAGATATCCAACCAAAAAATTTTGGGTAAACGATATTTATTTTGAACTTTATAAATTTTGGGAAATGGCACAAAAAGATGTCAATTCGTTGATAGATAAAATTTATGAGTGGCGTGAAAAATTTCCTGTGGGTAAAGAATTACATCAATTTCTAAACAAAAACATTGAAACATTTAATGACACTGAAAGAGCTGCAGCATTTTTTATTTATAATCGCATAACTTTTTCAGGAACAAGTTTGAGTGGTGGTTTTAGTGAACACGCATTTACAGGACGTTTTACCGAAAGTAGTATTCAAAGACTTAACAAATTTGCCGAAGTTATAAAAGATTCAAAAATTACAAACCTTGATTATGAAGAGGTTGTTAACGCAAAAGGAAAAAACGTATTTGTATTTCTTGATCCACCATATTATTCTGCTACAAAATCAGCTCTTTATGGAAAAAACGGAAATCTTCACAAAGGCTTTGATCACGAAAGATTTGCTAACGTAATGCAAAAATGTTCACACAAATGGTTGATAACTTATGATGATAGCAAATTTATACGAGAACTTTTTTCGTTTGCAAACATAACTACTTGGAATTTAACTTATGGAATGAGGAACGTTAACGAAAATTCTGACCAAAATGGAAAGGAACTTTTTATCTCAAACTATAATATTTATCAACCCAAAACACAACAATTAACACTTTTTTAATTCTTAGATAATAACTTTCTTAAAACCTTTTATCTTCTTACAATTTTCTTTCCTGTTTACTAAAAAAGATTTAATTTTGTAATACTAAATTAAATAACAAAAACCTTAGGATTAAAGTCAAATGCGATAAAAATGCGTAAGTTTTATTTTAAAAATCTAAAATTGTCAAAACATATAATTTTATATTTTCTTATTTCTGTTGTTTTATCTTCTTGCTCAACTAAGACAAAGAATTTTGAATATGTAACAAAATCGCCTGATGGTAAAATTTCTATGTCATTTGGAATTGAAAATGGATTTCTTTATTACCAAGTTTTTTCAGANAATGAAATGTTGATAGACAAATCTATTTTAGGTTTTGAATTTAAAAATGCAGAAGAAATAAAAGAAAATTTTCAGATTATAAGTAGTGAAACAAAGGAGTTTAAAGAAATTTGGCATCCTGTAGTTGGAGAAAATTCAGAAATTTTAAACCATTATAATGAAAGCGTTTTTGTTTTAAAAGAAAGTGTAAGTCCAAAGCGAGAATTAATTTTTAGTTTACGAGTTTATAATGATGGGATAGCCTTTCGTTACACGATTCTTGGTAATGGCGAAAATCTGGAAATTTTAAATGAAAACACCATGTTTAGATTTGCAAAAAACGATTCTGCTTGGTGGATTCCATCAAATGCATTTGCTTATGAAGCTTTGCATAAAAAATCACTCCTTTCAGAAATAAATGAAGCTGCAACACCAATTACTATTGAAAAAGAAAATGGCAAATTACTTTGTATTCACGAAGCGGCTTTATATAATTACTCTGAAATGTTTTTGCAAAATGCCGGTCAAAATTCACCTGATTTTTTTGTTGGACTTTGGCCAGAACCAGATTCTGTGTGTGCAAGAATTAAAACTCCATTTTCTACTCCTTGGCGTTGTGTAATAATTGCCAATTCGCCTGCAGAACTTTTTGAATCTAATTTAATACTTAATTTAAACGAGGCTTGCAAAATTGAAGATGTTTCGTGGATAAAGCCATTGAAATTTGTCGGTATTTGGTGGGCTTTGCATTTAGGAGAACAAACATGGGAAGGTGGTGAAAAACATGGTGCTACAACAGAAAACACAAAACGATATATTGATTTTGCTAAAAAATATAAAATTGGTGGTGTACTTGCTGAAGGCTGGAATTGTGGCTGGGATACCTGGGCAAAACCAAATGTTATTCCAAAACAAAATTTTTGTGTTCCTGAGTCAGACTTTGACCTTAACGAAGTTGTAAATTATGCAAAATCAAATAATGTAGAATTTATTTCTCACCACGAAACAGGCGGAAATATTCCAGATTATGAAAAACAATTAGATTCTGCTTTGAGTCTTTGCAATAAACTTGGTATTCGTTATTTAAAAACGGGTTATGCAGGTGAGATTATCCCAAAAGATTATCCGCCTTATGGNCAATTTATGGTAAATCATTNTCAAAAAGTTGTGGAGTTGGCAGCAAAATATAAAATATGTTTAAATGTTCATGAAAGNATAAAACCAACAGGAATAGAGCGAACTTGGCCCAATTTGTTAACTCAAGAAGTTGTAAGAGGNAATGAATGGAATGCTGGCTATAACGCAACTCCGCCTTNTCATGCAACAATTTTNCCTTTTACAAGACTTGTTGCAGGTCCAATGGATTACACACCTGGAATTTTTAAAATAAATCATAATCCGAATGAAAATAAAAGACTTTACTGTACACGAACTTATCAAATGGCAATGTATGTGGTTTTTTATAGTCCTATGATGATGGTTTCGGATAAGATTGAAAATTATGAAAATCAAAAAGAGTTTAAATTTATTGAAGATGTGCCTTGCTCTTGGGATAAATCTAAACTTATAGATGCAAAACTTGGGGAATTTGTTGCTGTAGCTCGAAAAAAAGATGAAAATTGGTTTACGGGAATAATTACAAACCAAGATACAAGATTGGTGAAAATTCCTTTAAATTTTTTAGAAAACGACAAATTTTATTTAGCCGAAATTTATTGCGATGATTTTGATACTGATTGGGAAAAAAATCCAGATAAAGTAGAAATTGCTAGTTATTTTGTAACAAATAAAGATACGGTTTTTGCTGCTGTTTCAAAAGCAGGTGGGCATTGTATGGTCTTACGCGAAATAGGAGCAAAAGATGTTTTGGCAGGTGGAATAGAAAAGTATAATGTTAGTTCTGTAGAAAAAATGAAAGTTTTTGAAAAACAAAACACTTACGGAAGAGTAGTTGCAAACAACTTAGCAATGCAAGGAAAAATAACATTGTCGCAAGAATTTAGTAAAAAATATTCAGCTTCGGGTAAAAATGCTTTGATAGATGGACTGTCAGGTTCTTATAATATGTGTGAGAATTGGCAAGGCTTTGAAGGACTAGAAGACTTGGAAATAATTTTAGATTTAGGCAAGATTCAAAAATTTAAAAGCATTAAAATTTCATTTTTAAATTCACCTAAAAGTTGGATTTTTTCACCAAAATCAGTTGAGTTTTTAATTTCAGAAAATGGGAAAAATTATATTTCAAAAAA
>JGI24708J26588_10002423_pt1 | contig 14095 bp, 15 predicted proteins | sample BioPla1DNA2_FD_26588 | JGI IMG/M metagenome (IMG submission 26588) | reverse complement strand
GCATTGGTTAATCCTTCCGTAAGAGGATAGATCGGTTGCAATACATTTAACAATTTATAATAATCTGGCTTCTGATATATACGAGGTTGTTCCATAACTAATATTCCGTTCTTACGCACGACTTTTCCTCGGAATATATAGCGAATGCCCATCCTTAACGTCTTTTGTAAAAATGCCATATTGAACCAAGTCAGATTAAGAAAGCCAGATACATCCTTCACTCTCACATTAATAATACGAAGATGTCTTACTCGCTTTAATTTTGGACTGCCTACCAAGGAAGCTTCTATGGTACAAGTTTCCCCTTCCCGTAAATGCGCAATCGGAATTGGCTTCTGAAATTCCTCGTAGCCTCTAGGATAATGCTCAATCAGATCCTGTACTGTCTGAATGTTCAATTTATTAAAAACCTTTTCAGTCTTCTCTCCGATTCCTTTTATTACATTAATTCTATCATCAAAATTCATTATTTCACCTCTACTGCATAAAAACTCTCATTATGTAATCATCTCATTAAGCTCACTAGTACATCCAATTCATTATAAACCATATTAAGGGAATGGGAAAGGAAAATGTCTGCCAAAAAATATGTAAAATTTTCTTGACATAGCAATAGGATCGTTGTATTATTGTATTAACGACTTAGTACAGTAATACACATATATCTTATTATTAGCTATAAATCATACAATAGATAATTGCAAAACTGTATTTTGTAATTACCTAATTAATCAAGATAGAAAGGAGATATAAAAATGCAATGGGAACTAAATTCCGATCGACCTGTATACCTACAATTAATAGAGCAGATCCAGGCCGGAATCATATCGGGACATTTTAACCCTGGTGACAAACTACCATCCGTTCGAGATCTTGCTGCTGATGCTGCAGTTAACCCGAACACCATGCAGAAGGCTTTATCTGAATTGGAACGCACTGGTCTCGTATATGCCAATCGAACCAGTGGCAGATTTATAACATCCGATACAGAATTAATACAAAATCTTAAAAAGCAATCTGCAAAATCACAGATTAAAGATTTCCTAGATAGAATGGAGCTTCTAGGGTTTACGCCAGAAGAAAGCATCCATTTAGTTAAGAAAACATTGAATAACGAACTTTAAATTAATTATTAAAATTAAAATAAGTTTAATATTTTAGCGATAACGCAGATGGGAGTTAAGTAATATGAACGCAATATTAGAGTGTAATTCATTAACTAAGAAATTTTCGAATGTAGTTGCCCTGTCCAATGTAGACCTTACTTTGGAACGTGGACGTATTGTTGGTCTTTTAGGACCAAATGGAAGTGGTAAAACCACCTTAATAAAAATTCTCAATGGATTGCTGGTACCGAACTCAGGAACCCTGCTAATAGATGGCAAGAAACCTGGTCCTGATACTAAAAAAATCGTATCCTACCTTCCAGATAAATCCTATCTTCCAGACTGGATGCGCGTCTCGGATACTATAGAATTTTATAAAGATTTCTATGAGGATTTCGATGCCTACAAGGCCATGGATATGCTAAAGCGCCTTCAGTTAGATCCAAACCGTAAATTAAAAGCATTATCTAAAGGTACGAAAGAAAAAGTCCAACTCATCCTAGTTATGAGTCGCCAAGCTGACCTATATTGCCTGGATGAACCTATTGGAGGAGTCGATCCAGCTGCTAGAGATTATATACTTAACACAATTATTACAAATTATAATGAAAATGCTACTGTTTTGTTATCTACTCATTTGATCGCAGATATTGAGAAGGTATTGGATGATGTCATCTTCATCAAAGATGGGCAGATAGTATTACAATCCAGTGTGGATGATATCCGTATGAAAGAAGGAAAATCCGTAGATTCTTTATTCAGGGAGGTATTCAAATGTTAACAAAATTATTGAAACACGAGCTAAAAGCAACATCTAGATATTTAGTTCCCCTATTTTTAATATTATTTCTTTTTTCTATCCTTAATAGAATTGTCCTTAGTTTTGATATTTTCCATGGTATGTTTAGTTTTATTCCGGGTTTTACCATGCTCGGTTATGTACTTTCCTTAGTAGCTCTTGTTGTTGTTACCTATGTTATATTAATTATACGGTTTTATAAGAACCTAACCTCAGAAGAAGGTTATCTAATGTTTACGCTTCCAGCAAAGGCGAGTCAGTTAATCAATTCCAAATTACTAACCTCAATATTATGGACTGTTCTAAGTTTTTTCGCAATCCTTCTCTCATTATTTACGCTTTTCCTAATAGAAGGAGATTTTAATATGATAAGTGATGCCTTCCAGCGTGGTTGGCAAGTTATTACAATGGAATTTGGAGATAAGAATGTTTTATTTATTATAGAAGTAATCATTTTAGTCATTCTGTCCATAATCGACAGCATACTAATAATCTATGTGTCTATAGCAATTGGACAATTATTTAATGGGCGTAAGTTACTAGCTTCCTTTGGAGCATATATCGGTATTAAAATAGCACTCCAGGTCATGTACACGATCATAATCGCTATTATAACTATGTCATCTCCCCATTTTGACGATGTTACATTTCTTCCAACCTTCCTCTTCCCATTTGTAATCATTATGCAATCCGTTCTCAATGGGATATATTACTGGGTAACTAACTATTTATTTGCCAACAAGCTAAATTTAGAATAATTTAGAGCGGAGTGTTTTTAACCTAATTGAAATTGTAGATACTTAAAAATAATAGTGGTTCGTAATTAAATACGAACCACTATTATTTGTGTAAAACTACATATAACTTTAACTATTATTCGACAGATAAGATGTAATAATAAATTGGTTGACCACCATATTGAACATCTACATCCACATTAGGATAGAGTTCCATTAATTCATCAGCCAATTCCTGTGCAGTTTCCTCTGTAACTTCTTCTCCATAGTAGAGACTGATTAATTGTGAATCCCCATCCATTAATGCTTGAACTAATTCTAATGAAGTATCTTTAATATCCGTACCAACGGATAGAATTGTCTTATCACCAATTCCCATGATATTACCTTGTTTTATTTCTTTGCCATCGATGCTAGTATCCCTAACTGCATAGGTTACCTGACCGGATTTCACATTCTGCATTTCTTCAATCATTCTTTGCTTATTTTCTTCCGGTGTTTGGTCATACATAAAATTAATTAGAGCCGTAATACCTTGCGGAATTGTTTTTGACGGAATTACAATAATATTCTTATCTTCGGTTAGCTGCTTTGCCTGTTCTGCTGCCAGAATAATATTGCTGTTATTCGGCAAGATGAAGATATTATCCGCATTTACCTCAGCGATGGCGGTTAACATATCTTCGGTACTTGGATTCATTGTCTGGCCACCTTTAATAAGGTGGTCTACATTAAGCCCTTTAAATATTTCATCTAGACCATCACCAATTGATACAGCGATAAAGCCAGCTTTCTTTCTGGGTTTAGGAGCTGCTACTTTTTCTTCCTCAGTTTTCTGCTGCTGTGCAGCCTTCATAGAATCTTTGATTACTTTTTCATTATGCTCTTCACGCATATTATCAATTTTCATGCTCGTTAATGAACCATACGTTAACGCCTGTTGTATTGCAAGGCCAGGGTCGTTCGTATGTACATGAACCTTAACAATGTCATCATCCGAAACGACTACAAGGGAATCACCTATCTTACTAAGATAATCCTTGAATGCCAGTTCTGTTTCATTATTAAATTCTTTTTCGAGCATAATAATAAATTCTGTACAATACCCGAATTTGATATCTTCCATGGCGATACGCTCAACATTAATTTCAGCGCTGCTTGCATTGCTAGTTACATTAGTAAAAGAAACTTCTTTACCAAGTAAAGCATCATAAGCACCCTTAATGATTTCAATTAACCCCTGTCCGCCGGAGTCTACAACACCTGCTTCTTTCAATACCGGAAGCATTTCTGGAGTCTGTTCTAGTACAGATTCCATATGGACGATTACCTCTTTACAGAAATATACTAAATCATCAGTTTCTGAAACCAACTGTAATGCTTTTTCCGCTCCGCCTCTAGCCACCGTTAGAATTGTTCCTTCCTTCGGTTTCATAACAGCACGATATGCTGTCTCTGCAGCCTTCTGCAGGGCGTTTGTCATAATCGTTACATTGATTTCTTTGTAATCTTTAATTTCCTTTGTAAATCCACGAAATAGTTGTGATAGGATAACTCCTGAATTTCCTCTTGCACCACGTAGAGAACCACCGGAAATCGCTTTGGCTAATTCCTCCAAGGAAGGGTCAGTTAATGAATTGACCTCTTTAGCTGCTGACATAATTGTAAGTGACATATTAGTTCCCGTATCACCATCCGGTACCGGGAATACATTTAATTCATTGATATATTCTTTTTTAGATTCAATTCTTGCTGCTCCGGCAAGAAACATCTTCTTCAGAGTTTTTGCATTTATCGTTTTAATAACCACTGGTTTTTCCTCCTTAAATGTTGTTGACCTCGGGATTAGTCAATAACTCTTACCCCTTCAACAAAAATATTTATCTTTTGTACTTCCAGCCCCGAGAATTCTTCAACATTATATTTCACATTACTTATTAAATTATCAGCAACTGCTGAAATACTGACACCATAGGAAACGATAATATGCAGGTCAATTGTAATTTTATTATCTTCTAGAGTAACATTGACACCATGACTTAAATTATCTCTTTTTAATAATTTTACAATACCATCCTTCATATTTACTGAGGCCATACCAACGACACCGAAACATTCTACCGCAGAAGACCCGGCATATTTCGCTAGCACATCATTGTCAATCGTTATTTCACCCATCTGTGTATTCATTCGTCCTTTCATATTAACCCTCCTATCTATTCTCCGTATTGCAAATATACAAATCTATCTTTATTATAACCCTAATTCGGTAGCTATACAATTATTATTTCATTATAGAGATAACCTTCTATTCAACCGCATAATATATATTACTACAAATAATGTTTGGAAGTGACTATTATGAAGCGAATGATTGGTTTTATTCTGTTCTGGATAGCAATTGGTATGACCATTATGCTTTTTATAACCAATGGCATACTTGCCATATGTATTATTATTTTATGTTTGTTGCTTGGTTATAATCTTTTTTGTAATTAACATTATCTCCAAAACTACTAACATATATCTATACTTATTAAGAGTTAAATGGATAAAAAAAGAGGGTGTCAAGATCCCTGACACCCATCATTTTTTCTTAAGCGCGTTCTACTTTTCCGGATCTAAGACAGGAAGTACAAACCTTCATTTTACGTGCTGCTCCATTAAGTTTAACCTTAACAGATTTCACATTCGATTTCCACATCTTGTTTGATCTTCTATGAGAATGACTCACAGCAATTCCAAAGTGAGCACCTTTATCACATATTGCACATTTCGCCATCAAAAGCACCTCCTTAGGTAAAATATAGAACCTATAGTTCTACAAACAAATTTTATTCTATCAGAATATGAGTTATAATGCAAGCTATTTTTTGTTAATAAACTCTAGCTTTTTGTTAAACATAGGGAAATACTTTTGCCTGTTTAATTATCATACCTTGTTACCTTGGATTGGCATTTCATGGTCTCTTGCACCTTTTCATCAAGATCATCATTTTCATGATCATCGGCTTCTTTGCATGTATCCTTATCTTTTTTAGTAAACTTATTAATCAAGTCTGGAACCATATCCAATATCTTTGTAACACTATCCTGATCTTTAATGTTCACCAATTTGGAAGTACCATTCTGAATCACTAGTACTGAGCTTGGTATAATCTTACCTCCCATACCACCACCGGCATTATTCTTCGAATCTCCAGAAAATGCTCCAGCACCGACACCGAAACTCACCTCTACCAAAGGTAAAATAATCGTACCATCATCAAATTTTACCGCATCGCCTACAACCGTCTTTGTAGTTAAAAAGTTATCCATACCCTTAAATAATGATTCTACCGTTGAATTAAAATTGTTATCCGACATTACAATGCCTCCTTCAATGTTATCAAATTATTCTTTAATTGTTTGAATCGTCTATCCAATATAAGTTTAATTACTATTATAAGTATTGTAATTAATCTTATTCTTCCCCTTGCATCAAGACTTCCTTCCAGCCTTCGGTTTTCAAAATCCGGAGTTATTTGAAGCTTATCACCATAGAAACTATAGAGTATTCCCAAGCCTCCAAGAATTTGCCCAGTTGAGCATGGATCTCCGGTTCCGTATAGAATACTTGCCTTAAGTTTCCTAGGTAAGATATGTTTCAATAACTTTTTAATACTACCAAAGATAAATCGAAATCCGTCCTTATTCAACTCATCCCTTAGAAAATCAATAATTAAGCCACTTTGTCTTTTACGATTAAGGAAAGATTGGAAAAAGGAATTTATTCTAATCCGAAGATTTCTAAACAAGTCGGTTATTCTCTTCAAGAGATTTCGTATTTTGTTAATCACTCTTTCTAATAGGGTTTCCCTTTTCTGCTTTTCTTTATTTTTCTTAACATTATTAATTCCCTTATTATCTGTATGAACAATACTTGGCTCTTTATCATCACCTTCAGTATTATTTATATTTAAATTATTATTCTCATTATTAATTATAGTCTTATTGTCGATTTGTGTTACTTTTGAAGCTCTTAAAGATTTAGAAGTTTCTCCTTCTTTAATGTTAGATTTTTTTTCAGTCGTTTTCTTCTTATTATTATATCTACGCTTTCTAGGTCTTTTTGGTTTCTCACTATCATAAATCACAAATCCAGCAATACGGATTATTACATGTGGTCTTGATTCAACTATGGATATTTTCGTATGAAGAATATGCAAAAGCCAGCTGACGGTACCGTTTAGATATAAAGTATCATTCAACTTCACGGATAGCCGATAGCGAACAGGAACCACCAGTACAGTTGTAAGAAGCAATAATAGGATTCCCAATAGCACTAGTATTATTGTACCAATTATTTTTAATAACATTAATATAATCTGTAACACGTATCTATCAACCGCCTGTTCCTAAGGATCAGATGCACTGTTTACTCATAAATCAATCGTGATTTTCTTATGTAAAATAGTTCTTCACTTTAAAATCACCAGTTTTCTGATATATCTCCATAAGCATGTCATGGACAAGGTTAATTGCTTCGTCCTTGCCTTTCGCTAATCCTACGATGTAGATGTCCGATCGTTGATAATGAGGAAACAAAAGCTCATTTGCATCTATAATATCGAATAGGTTGTCCGGATGAGAAGCAAAGGTAATGCAATAGATTCCAAACGTAACCTTCTTACGTTTAATAGATTGTATTGCTTTATCCTTCTTTTGTTTTAATTTATCTCCGACATAAAGTCGCGATGACCAATTTATCATCCAAATTCACCCTCGTCACATAAAACTCCATAAATAAAGTATACCACAAATTACCATACATAATACAAGTTATTCGATCATAATACCTTTCAATATTTCTATACATGCCGTTTTCTCATAAGGATCATTACAACGATCAAGACTATAGCGGACATAATTCATAACTTCGGTATGATTATTGAAAAATACAGGTATATGACTTAGTGTATTAGCCATTACAGCGCGAACAACTAATCGATCATGTCTCGCAAATAATACTGCCATCTCTTCCTGTAGTTTTGTTGCTGCCAGCCGAATATGACTTTCCCCTACTTTACTATCGCTAACGATTTCATCCAAATCGATAAACAAGCTATCCGATAGCAACTTTTTTGTCCTAATTAGTGTGTTCAAGAATGGTTCCATGGCTAAGCTTTCAACCAATTTCCTTTGGTTAATATCAATCTCATCTAGAGTATCGTCCATGATCATAGCTTCATAGAAATGCTCCTCCTGTATACCTTCTAGAGATTCAAATTTTAATTCCAATTCCTCTGCAGGGTTCGCTTTTTCTTTGGATAAGAACAGTCTATTAACTTCATTTAGAATTGCATTTACCGTTTCCTTTGAACTTATAGTTTCCGTATTCTCGGTTACTAGATAAGTTGAGGTTAGAAGAATTGCATAAATTCCATTAATGATTTCTTGTAGGCTATAATATACGGAGGATTCAGTATTTAAAAATGAAGTTGCATCTTTTAAAATTTGCTCCGCACTTCTATACTCTTCGAAAGAAATATTCTTAAACTTAAATTTGGAGAGCATGTCCTTGTACTCCCATAGCTTGGGATAATCCGCTGCCATACCTTCCTCAGAGTGTAGCATAGCTGTAGTTCGAAGCATATAAATATAGGTGTCTAGACTTGACTTATCTGCTCCAATATAGTTATTAAGGCTTTCTTTAACTACATCAAAGTATTTCTGCTTTGTCATACGAACTGGTAATTGACCAACAATCTCCATAAGCTTTGCGTTAATCACTACATTATCTTCGGTATTAAATATATATTGTAATAGTTCCCTTGCAAATTCATCATTGGCAATATCTATAACTTCCTCTGGTTTAAAACGATATTCCGTGCGATTTAAGACATATTCATAGATTTTAAAAATATCAATATATACAGAAAGACAGTTCATTCTTTTCATTATTTCTTTACGAAGCTCGTCCACTTTTCTTATAATCTCTATCCTATCGTTTTTTCCTTCTTGTAGAACATTATCACGAATTATTTTATTGATTTTCAAAGTGATACTCTTTGCTTCCTTGCTCCAGTTCTTACTATCCTCCAAATAAAATTCATAAAAAGTATGGTAATGCATAGCAAGGTTAATACCTGCGTATCTATTATAATGGTCAGCTATTAAGTTAAAAAATGTCGGGATATTTTCTTCTAGAAGTTTTCCCTTTCTTATATTGTTGCAGAGATTTTGTATATTAATTTTCATAATTTTACCGTCCTATATTTAAAGTAATTTGTTATCTATTATACCAATAAATGTGATGTTAAGAAATAGTTTTATCACAATAATGTTAAATATAATCATCTATATTGCAAGAAGTGCCTATTATATTGATAATAAGCACTTTTCGAATTGGTAATTTAATTTTTATGAGTATGGACTAATCTGCTTATCATGATTTATTAACATGCTGATGAGTAAATAAGTGTTCCATACAGTATTCATAGTTCCCATCACATTTCGAGCAGAAACGAAACTCCAGTTGATCATCATCTAACTCTGTCCTACCACACACTGCGCATTTATGTCTTGTAATTACGGTATGACCTCGATGCATTGTCCTAGGCCCTGCATTCCTTCCAGCTGCCATCTGTCTCCGGAACCTAGCTTTCCTCTCAAACTCTCTTGGTGATATCTTATAATAGTTTCTTGTACTAAAGAAGAAAATTAAGAAGTTTGCCATGGAAACAATAATAGGAATAATCGCAAAAAATTGTCCTGCAATAATATTTTGAATAATCGTTACTATATATAATGCTGCATTAATCCAAGCTAGATATTTAACTTTCACTGGAATAAGGAAATAAATCAAAAACTGTGTATCCGGATAGATTGCTGCAAATGCAAAAAACATACTACTATAGACATAATCAAGGGAAGGAGAAATACTAATCCCAGTAATTAAATAAATAATAAATGATGATAGTAAATTAAATAGTATTCCTGAAATGAAGTATAAATTAAACCGAAAAGTTCCCCATGCCCTTTCTAAGGCATTCCCAATCATGTAGTAAAGATATACTGTTATTACAACAAAGAGAAGGTTCCCTATGGTGACATTTGGAATGATGAAAGTTACCAATCTCCAAACTTGTCCTCTTCGAATCATATTAAAATTCAGACTAAAAAGTAGGTTATAAACACCTGGNGCAAACATACCAAGGAACAGTCCTAAGACGTATAACATTACAACATATTTCATTAAATTAGGAATGGCATATCTACCAAATTTTCTTTCCAGTTTATTTAATAACTTCATTCGATAACACCTGTACCTTTCAATATCTAAACACAGTAGTCAAAGCACGGAAATTCGCATTCCGCACTTTGTACAGCAATATCAATATAAAATGTCATATTATTAAAATAATTTTTTCTTTTTAAATATTAATACGGTTATTACAGTAATAACGAGGGCTGCAAGAGTAACAATAATGAAACCATGCGGATGAGCTCCACCTGGTATATGAACAAAATTCATTCCGTAGAAACTTGATACCATAGTCGGTATGGATAATACAATCGTAATTGCAGCTAAGAATTTCATTACAATATTCTGATTATTCGATATTATAGAAGCAAATGCATCCATGGTGCCAGCTAAAATGTCGCTGTAGATTTTAGCCATTTCAATCGCCTGTTTATTCTCGATAATTAGATCCTCTAATAAATCTTCATCCTCTGGATAATGCTTAATGCTATCTATTCTTAGCATCTTCTCGAAAACAACCTCGTTTGAACGTAAAGCAGTAGTAAAATATACTAGGCTCTTCTCTAATTCTAATAGTTCGATTAATTCGCTATTTTGTGTAGAGATATGAAGCTTACGCTCCACTTCCTCACTCTTTCTATCAATTGTTCTAAGATGCTGAAGGAAGGTTGAGGCATTTCGGTATAGAATCTGCAAAATAAATCTCGTATTCTTAAAGGTGTAGAAATCTCTTACCCTTCCATCAGTAAAATATTTTAGTAAAGGAGTATCCTCGAGACATACAGTAATTAAGCAATTCTCTGCTACAATAATACCTAATGGAATGGTTACATAGCGATCCTTATCATTCCTTTTCTCAAGTGTTGGAATATCTACTAAAATAAGAGTATAAGTATCTTCTACTTCTATTCTTGCACGTTCTTCCTCATCCAAGGGTGCTCGTAAATGGTTAATATCCACTTTTGTTGCATTCGCAATTTCTAGTAAATCTGTCGCGGAAGGATTCGTCATCTTTATCCAACATCCCTCCGTCAGTTCGTTTAGTTTAAGAAGCGTGCCTTCTGTTGTTTTGAAAATTTCAATCATATATTGCTCCTTTCCACTGCATACAGGCAGCAGAAAGTAATATGCAAAATATCTTTATAAGTGGTGAAGCCACCGAAGAAACGGATTCATATAACAATCTGCTGCATGTTGCAGTATCTGAATATTATTTAGTTTTCGTCGATTGCTACTACTACCGGGCCCGGCGTCCATCCATACCACTTCTTTCTTTTTATTATTTTCAAATTGATTTCATTATAAGTTTTTCTAATACCTTTGTCAAACAAAAAAGAATGGTGAACACAAGTACAGCTCCAAAACCCTCCTGAATATTTTTGGAGCTGTAATATTAGGCTAACTAAATTAAGTATTTGTTCTATCCAATCTATTTTATTCCTATCCATATTCATTTCGTCAATAGAACTTGAATCCTTCTTATAAGGTTATGTCATCCTCTCCATCGTCGATAATTGGAACTTGAAGTGTTGTACCAGGCGTTATATAAATGGAATTTAAATCATTAAATACCATTAAATCTGCCAAGTTAATATTATTCTTCTCTAATATACTTCCAAGGGTATCTTCTTCTTCGACCAAATAAGTAGTATTATGCGTATAATTGTTATGTGGTACGCTTACAGGGATACAGATAATCTCACCTACCTGCAAGTTATATACATTGACTAGTGGATTTGCATCCATAAGCATATCAATTGGAACGTTAAACTGCCTACTAATGCTATACAAGGTATCGCCTTTCTTTATTGCATATCCGATACAATACATGTCTATTCTCCTCCCTAGGAACGAGCGCCTAGCTTTTTCTATATTATATTCACTCAATAAGGGATTCGTTCTATTAAAGTATTATTCTAAACCATTTTTTAAAACTGTATCATAATTACATTCATTCCATAATATATTTAATTTGATGTTTTGTTCATTATAGGACTTTTCTATTATAGATAGACAAAATGTTCGTATTACAAAGTCGTAAAAAGTCAATACAACAGATAATTTGTAATATTTTCCATTAAATTCAATCACATTTTCTACTAATTTACATAATATATACATAAAATTAATTATTTTTTAATTTATTTTTAATTGTACTACTTGTTTTATAACAATTAAAATGTTGAACTTCAAGATTATGTATCGTATAATATTTAGAACTGGGTTTTAGCTTTTCATATTAAGGAGATATAAAATATGATGAATAAAATGTTAGGTATAGACATTGGTTCTACTACCGTAAAAATAGTTATTATAAATAAGGAAGGAGTAATTTTATTCTCCGATTATGCACGGCATTTCGCAAATATTCAGGAGACCTTAGCTGACCTAATGAAAAAAGCACTGGATGCTTTAGGTGACTTAAATGTTGCTCCTGTTATTACCGGTTCCGGTGGCTTATCAATCTCGAAGAACATGGGCGTTCCCTTTGTACAAGAGGTTATCGCAGTTTCCACGGCTCTTGAAGATTATGCCCCTCATACCGATGTTGCTATCGAACTGGGTGGAGAAGATGCGAAAATAATCTACTTTACCAACGGGATTGAGCAAAGAATGAACGGAATATGTGCCGGCGGTACAGGCTCCTTTATTGATCAGATGGCAAGTTTATTAAATACAGACGCTGCTGGTTTAAATGAATATGCAAAGAGCTATCAAACGATTTATCCTATAGCAGCTAGATGTGGTGTATTTGCTAAGTCGGATATTCAACCCTTAATCAATGAGGGTGCAACTAAGCCTGACTTATCAATCTCTGTTTTCCAAGCTGTTGTAAACCAGACTATAAGCGGACTTGCCTGTGGTAAGCCAATTCGTGGAAATGTTGCATTCTTGGGAGGACCCTTACATTTCTTAACCGAACTAAAGAAAGCGTTCATCCGCACTTTAAAACTTAGTGAGGAGCAGGTTATTGCTCCAGAACATTCCCATCTATTCGCAGCGATTGGTGCCGCGATGAATTCTGATCCGGAAATCACAACTAAAATCTCCTCTTTGCATAATAAATTATCCCAGGGAATTAAGATGGATTTTGAAGTACATAGAATGGAGCCTTTATTCAATGACGAAGCAGAATACGAGGCTTTTAAGAAAAGACATGCAATGCATACTGTGAAGAAAGGTAACCTGGCTGAATATGAAGGAAATTGTTTTCTCGGAATTGATGCCGGTTCAACAACAACCAAAGTAGCCGTAGTAGGAGAAGATGGTACCTTGTTGTATTCTTTTTATAGTAACAACAATGGCAGTCCATTAAAAACTGCTATCCGCTCTATTAAGGAGATNTATGAGATACTTCCTGAGAATGCTAAAATCGTGCGCTCCTGCTCTACCGGTTACGGAGAAGCTTTAGTAAAAGCTGCCTTAGTATTGGATGAAGGAGAGGTTGAGACTGTGGCGCATTATCATGCTGCTGCCTTCTTTGACCCAGAGGTAGACTGTATCCTGGATATCGGTGGTCAAGACATGAAATGTATTATGATTAAGAATAACACCGTGGATAATGTGCTTTTAAACGAAGCCTGCTCCTCTGGCTGCGGTTCCTTTATTGAGACCTTTGCAAAATCCTTGAATTACAAAGTAGAAGATTTCGCTAAAGTAGCTTTATTTGCTAAGAATCCTATTGATCTTGGAAGCAGATGTACCGTATTTATGAATTCTAAAGTAAAGCAAGCGCAAAAGGAAGGAGCAACTGTAGCCGATATCTCTTCTGGTCTGGCTTATTCCGTTATAAAGAATGCCTTATTTAAGGTAATTAAGCTAACAAAACCGTCGGACCTAGGAAAAAGAATGGTTGTACAGGGTGGTACCTTCTATAACGATGCAGTATTGCGTAGTTTTGAAATGATTTCCGGTATTGAGGCAGTTCGTCCGGATATTGCCGGTATCATGGGTGCCTTTGGTGCTGCTCTGATTGCAAGGGACCATTACAATGGAGAAGAAAGCACTATGCTTTCCATTGATCAAATTAATGAATTGAAGTACGAAACGTCTATAGCACGATGTGGACGTTGTACTAACAACTGCTTATTAACGATTAATAAATTTACCGGTGGTAGACGTTTCATCACTGGCAACCGTTGTGAACGGGGAATTGGTAAAGAAAAGAATGCAGATCGAATTCCAAACCTATATGATTTTAAAATGA